>OIWM01000751.1_pt1 | contig 37118 bp, 36 predicted proteins | sample 1587451 | NCBI WGS metagenome assembly OIWM01 (sample SAMEA3888907, study PRJEB22519) | human gut metagenome | biome: human gut; feature: human-associated habitat; material: faeces | place: Denmark | collected 2011
TAGAAATGGCCTTTAAAACACAGAAAGTAGTGAAATTTAGAGAATATTATAAAAAGAAAACCTAAGAAACCCTTTATTTATCGCATTTCTTAGGTCCACTGTGCAAATTAGTTATTTTAATTTTCTTAACAAATTGGGTATATTTTATCAAACGCATTGAAATTCTTATAATATAAAAAGACGACTTTTTGAAGGTCGTCTTATTTTAATCCTGATACATGAATTCTGTTTAACGCTCTCTTTAGTGCTAGTTCTGCACGTTTTTGATCAACGTTAGAATCATGTGATGCAAGTCGTTTCTCTGCTCTTTCTTTAGCAGATAGTGCTCTATCTAAATCAATATCATTACTATTTTCGATAGTATCTGTCATAATTTCTGCTACATTATCTCTAAAGTAGAATAAACCATTAAATATCGCATAGTAATTTCTTTGACCATCTTCAATACTGGACATAGCGCCAATTTGAAGCATAGTAACTAGTGGCATATGATTTGGTAAGAGTCCTCTTTCTCCATCAACTGTTGGTATATTTAGTATTGGAGTATCAAATTCTTTGTATATTCCTTTAGGAGTAATAATCCTAACATGAATCATCATTTTAGTGACTCTGCTTTCTTTACTACATCTTCAATTGTACCAACAGATAAGAAAGCTGCTTCTGGTAAATCATCATATTTACCATCTAGAATTTCTTTGAAACTTCTTACTGTTTCTTTTACCGGTACATATACACCTGGTAAACCAGAGAATTGTTCAGCAACACTGAATGGTTGTGATAAGAAGTTACGAATTCTTCTTGCACGAGCAACAATCTTTTTATCTTCTTCAGATAATTCTTCCATACCTAGAATTGCGATAATATCTTGTAATTCTTTATATCTTTGTAGAATAGATTGTACGCTTCTTGCGACTTCATAATGTTCTTCACCAATAACAAGTGGATCTAACATTCTTGAACCACTTCCTAGTGGATCTACTGCAGGATAAATACCTAATGCGGCAATACTTCTATCTAAGACAGTTTTCGCATCAAGGTGAGTAAATGCAGTTGCTGGAGCTGGGTCTGTTAAGTCATCGGCTGGAACGTAAATTGCTTGTACAGATGTAATAGAGCCTTTATCTGTTGAAGTAATTCTTTCCTGCAATTGACCCATTTCAGTAGCTAATGTTGGTTGATAACCTACTGCACTTGGCATTCTACCAAGTAAGGCAGATACTTCTGAACCAGCTTGTGTAAAACGGAAAATATTATCAATAAATAATAATACGTCTTGATGTTCTTCATCACGGAAATGCTCTGCCATTGTTAATGCAGACAAAGCAACTCTCATTCTGGCACCAGGAGATTCATTCATCTGTCCATAAGTTAAAACAGTATTTTTTAATACTCCTGATTCCTTCATTTCATGGTACATGTCGTTACCTTCACGTGTTCTTTCACCAACACCTGCAACAACACTTCGACCACCGTGTTCAATAGCAATATTGTGGATTAATTCTTGCATTAATACAGTTTTACCTACACCGGCACCACCAAATAGTCCAATCTTACCACCCTTTGCATATGGACAAAGTAAGTCAATTACTTTGATACCTGTTTCTAGAATTTCTGCAGAAGTTTCTTGTTCTGCGAAAGATGGAGCTTCTCTATGGATAGGCATATATTTCTTAGCTTCAACTTTGCCAAGTCCATCAATAGGTTCACCTAAAACATTAAACATTCTGCCTAATACTTCATCACCTACAGGAACCATGATTGCATTTTTTGTATCAATGCATTCCATGCCACGTTTCAAACCATCTGTAGAACTCATGGCAATACATCTTACAACATCATCACCAACGTGTTGTGCTACTTCACATACCATTTCACTGCCGTCAGATGTTTTAATCTTAATCGCATTGCGAATAGATGGTAAATGCTCTGGTGCAAAACGAATATCGATTACCGGTCCGATAACCTGTATAATTTTACCTGTTTCTTCCATTACGGTTCCTCCTATACAGCACTTGAACCGCCAACAATTTCCGTAATTTCTTGCGTAATTGCGGCCTGACGTGCTTTGTTATATTCGAGCAATAATTCTTCTGACAATTCATCAGCGTTATCTGTAGCTGTCTTCATTGCCATGCGTCGACTGCCTTGTTCACTTACAGCAGATTCCATCCAATCAGAATATGCAACGTTAGAAATCATTAATGGAACTAGATAATCAAGAATTGTCGCTGGATCTGGTTCAAACAATGTTTCAATTTGTTCATGTTCTTCTTTTTTCTCTTTTTTCACAGAGAAAGGTAACAATGTATCTACTTCTGCTTCAAAAGTCATCGTATTGATAAATTGTGTATAGATAATATCTACACCACCAACCTCTTTATTTAAGTATTTTTCAACACCTATTTCTACGATTTCTTTTAAATCTTGAAAAGACAATGTGTCTGTATGAATAATCTCTTTATTTTCCGATTCATAACCTGCTTCTTTTAAAGCAGAATTTAATGAACTTCCAACTAAATAAACAAGATCATCTTTATTTACAACTTCTTTTATTTTCTTTAGAACATTCTGGTTATATCCACCACATAACCCTAAATCACTACAGAATACAATAACGAATTTTTTGTTAACTCCATTTGAAATTAATAGTGGATTATCTAATTCAATTGTATTTTGTACTATATCTTTTACTGTTCCTTCTAACTTTTTCGCATAGATACGGTTACTTTCCATTTTATTTCTTAAGCGGAATAGTTTAGCATTAGCAATCATTTCCATTGCTTTAGTAATCTTACGAGTAGAATTAACAGATTTTATACGCGAGCGTAAAGCCTGTTTAGACTCTGCCATACATTACGCTCCTTTGACTAATTTATAATGTTCTAAAGCTTCCTGCATTGCAGTTTTTAATGCACTCTTCATTTCATCATCGATGTCTTTCTTCTCTTCTAATATAGAAATTAAATCAGCATGATGTTCCTTCATGAATTGTTGCATTGATTTTTCAAATAAACGAACTTCTTCAACTTCAATTGTATCGAAATAACCTTCCTTCATCGCAAACATAGACAATACTTGTTCAGACATTGTCATTGGTTGATATTGAGGTTGTTTCAATAATTCTGTAAGTTTAGAACCATGACTGATAATCTTCTTTGTACTTGCATCTAAGTCAGATCCAAATTGAGAGAATGTTAACATTTCATGATATTGAGCAAGTTCAAGTTTTAAACTTGAAGATACTTTCTTCATCGCTTTTGTTTGTGCAGAAGATCCTACACGGCTTACGGATAAACCTGAATCTACTGCTGGACGAACACCACTTGCAAATAAATCTGTCTGTAAGAAGATTTGTCCATCTGTAATTGAAATTACGTTTGTTGGAATATAAGCAGAAATATCACCTGCTTGTGTTTCAATAATTGGTAATGCTGTTAAAGAACCACCACCAAGTTCATCAGATAACTTAGCTGCTCTTTCTAGTAGTCTTGAATGTAAGTAGAAGACATCACCTGGGTAAGCTTCTCTTCCTGGAGGACGACGAAGTAATAAAGACATTGTTCTATAAGCAACCGCATGTTTACTTAAGTCATCATAAATGATTAGAACGTCTTTCCCTTGTTCCATCCATTCTTCACCAATAGCACATCCTGCATATGGAGCGATATATTGAAGTGGAGCCATTTCACTAGCAGAAGCGTTAACAACTGTTGTGTATTCCATTGCTCCATTTTCTTTTAATTTCTGTACTAAACGAGCAACTGTACTTTCTTTTTGTCCAATTGCTACATAGATACAATTAACATTTTTACCCTTTTGGTTAATCACTGTATCAATTGCGATAGCAGTCTTACCTGTTTCTCTATCACCAATAATAAGTTCACGTTGTCCTTTACCAATAGGAATCATTGTATCGATAGCTTTTAAACCTGTCATTAATGGTTGATAAACAGAACGTCTTGTCATAACACCAGGCGCAACTCTTTCTACTGGACGAGTTTTATCTGTTTTGATTTCACCTAGACCATCGATAGGTTGTCCTAAAGCGTTAACAACTCTACCTAACATTGCATCACCTACTGGTACTTCAACAATACGACCAGTACGTTTTACTTCATCACCTTCATGGATATATGTATCACTACCAAGTAATACAGCACCGATATGGTCTTCTTCAAGATTTAAAACCATTCCCATTACACCATGAGGAAATTCTAGTAATTCGGATGACATTGCTTGATCAATACCTTGTACCATAGCAATACCATCACCAACACTGATAACATAACCTACATCATCAGAATGAATTTCTTGCCCATAGTTTTTGATTTGTTCCTTGATTAAAGAACTAATCTCTTCCGGTCTTAATTCTTTCATGCTAGACCTCCTTTCAATAAAGATTCTTTAAGAGAATCTATCTTATTTTTCATAGAAATATCTGTAACCTGGTTTTCCATTACAACTTTAATACCTGCAATTAAACCAGGATCTAGTTTATTTTCTAATTCTACTAGGCAATTGTGCTTTTTGTTTAAAGCTTCCTTAATCTTTGTTAAATCACTTTCTTCAAGTGGTCGAACAGAATATACAATTGCTTTTTTAATACCTAAATCATCATTTATTTTTCTTACATATTCTCTTAAGATTTCTTGTACATAACCCATTCTGTCTTTATCTACAAGTAACTCTAAGAAATGTAATAAATCTTCATCAATTTTATTTCCAAAAACTTTACAGATTAAAGCCTTCTTTTCTTCAGCTGAAACTTTTACAGCTTTGAAAAATAAAGCTAAATCTGGAGTTTCTTCGAATACCTTTAGTAAACCTAATGCTTGTTTCTTTTTATTAGAAATATCATTAGATTCTTTAGCTAATAGAAATAGTCCTTCGCTGTAGCGATCTGCAACTTCGTTAATCATTGCTTGTCGCTTCCTTTACAAAACTATCTACAGCTTCTTTATCCATTTGTGCATCACTCTTAGAACCAATTAACTTTTCAGTTGCGGCCATTGCAATATCAACCATTTCTTTTTGCATTGAAGCAACCATTTCAATCTTTTGTTTATTGATTCTATCTTCAGCTTTTTGCATCGTATTCTGTGCTTCTTTTTGTGCTTCTTGTAGAATTGCGTCTTTTTGAGCTTTAGCTTCTTTAATAGCCGCATCTACAATTTGTTGTGATTTATTACTTGCTTCACCAAGTTCTTGTGAAGCTTTTTCACGGTCAACACTTGCCGCTTTCTTTAATGCTTCACTTTCTTCTAAATCACTTTGCATCTTATCAGCACGTTTACCTAAGAAATTCTGAACAGAAGTCCATAAAAATTTCTTCATGAGCAAAAATAGTACTAAAGTACTGCACAATTGAACTACCATGGTAATCGGATTTGGAATTAATTGACTTAAAATGTCAATATCTATCATGGTATCTCCTAACTAAATTAATAAACAAAGATTAAAAGAACTGCTACTAATAGTCCATAAATCGCACATGTTTCAGATAACGCAATACCTAAAATCATCGTACTTCTAATCTTAGATTCTGCTTCAGGATTTTTACCAATCGCATCACACGCATGTGCTGCAACAGTTCCTTCACCTAAACCAGTCATAAAACCAGTTAATACGGCAATACCTGCACCAATCGCAATCAAACCTCTATTAATATCCATAAATCTAACAAAGCCTCCTTTATGCTTTCTTTATTTCATCAGGCATATCATTCCCGATTAAAACCACTGTTAATGTAACAAATACTAATGTCTGGATAAATCCAGCAAATAAATCAAAATAAACATGTAATACAGGAGCTATAACAGGTCCCATAAAGTTAAATACATTACCTGATACATTTGTAAATAATCCTGCAATAAGATTACTTAACACTTGGGCACCAGAATAAACTAAACTCATCATAATACTTCCACAAATGATATTACCGAATAAACGTAATGACATTGATACCATTGTAGAAAACTTACCAATAATATTCATTGGTAACATTACTGGAATTGGTTCTATGAATCCATGGAACCAAGCTGCTACACCACTATACTTAAATTCAGTAATCTGAATTAAGACCCACGTAATAAATGCTAATAGTAATGTAACGCTAAGATTTGCAGTTGGAGATGATAAACCAAATAATGAACATGTATTACTGATAAATATATATACCCATAATACAAGAATATATGGTGTTAACTTTGCTGCATTGTCTTTACCAGTATTTGTTGTTACGGTATTTGATACCATTTCAACTCCCGCAAATACTGCCGCATAAATTCCTTTTGGTTTTTCCAAAGGATCTAATGCATCAATCTTTTTCGATAGTACTACGATAGCTATACCGATAATTATCGTTAATAGAATAATCGTATATACATCACTTTGTATAACCATTTCTCTTACTCCTTACTTACTAATGACTGCAAGATAATTGCCCACTTAATAGATAACACTCCCACAGCACAAGCAATCACATTGAAATAATTTCTATTTACTGCACATATGACTAGTACTGCCGCCATAATAAAGTAATTAACTGTAAAATGTGATGTTCCTGTTCTTTTTCCAGCAATTCTTGTATCTAATACAGAATTCCAGAAAGAATTGTTGCGAAAATATAATACTATTGAGACTAGTGTACCAAGAATAAAACCTGTTGTCAGCTTGTAATCTATAACTGCAAGTACTAAACTAATACCAATTTCTATCGCAAATATCAGCCAACCTGTTTTCTTCATATTCCACCTTAGATATTTTTGCAAATTTTATAAGATATTTTAATACATAAATTGCCAAAATTGTCTAAATTCCTTTATCTAAACAATCTAGTATTTCTAAGATACGGTTCAAATCCTTAGTATCATGGAACGCAATTGTCATTTTATTTTTACCAATTTCAACTTGCGTAGCCAGTTTCTCACTTAAGCGATGTTCTAAATCTAATACAACAGGATCTTTTTCTCCTTTATCTTTTTTCTTTTTGTTATCTTGTCCATTTAGTTCACGAATATATTTTTCAACATCACGTACAGACATTTTTTCTTTCATGATATGAATTGCCACATCATACATTTCATCTTCATCTTTTAAAGAAAGTAATGGACGAACATGTCCCATTGTTAATTTCTTTTCGCTGACTAATTGTTGAACATCTTGTGGTAGTTTTAACAAGCGAAGCATATTAGCACAATATTCTCTTGACTTACCAACTCTTTCCGCAAGCTTTTCTTGTGTATACCCTAAACGTTTAATTAAGCTGTCATACGCTGCTGCTTCTTCAATTGGATTTAAATCTTCACGTTGTACATTTTCCAAGATGGAAATTTCCATCATTTCTTCATCTGTAAATTCTACAGAAATAGCAGGAACAACTGTCAATCCAGCAAGTTTTGCAGCACGTAATCTTCTTTCACCAGCAATTAGTTCATAACCTTTTGCCTGACTCTTACGAACTAATAATGGTGTAAAAATACCATGTACTTTAATTGAATTAGATAAATCTTGTAATGCTTTTTCATCAAATTCTTTACGTGGTTGATAAGGGTTTGCCCTTATTTCGTCAATCGCAATTTCAATTTCTCTTCTGCCTGGTACTTCTTTGCCATTATTTTGAATGTCATCAAGAAACTGTTCAACATTAGTCCCAAAGATAGAATCTAATCCTTTACCAAGCCCTTTTCTTGATTTGTCAGCCATTAGCGACCTCCTCTTTCATTCTGCATCAGAACTTCTTTTACTATAGCAGCATATGCTTTAGCACCTTCAGATTTTGTATCATATTCAAAAATAGATTCCTCTCTACTTGGTGCTTCTGATAAACGAACGTTTCTTGGTATATATCCTCTATATACTTTTTCTTTAAAATATTTTCTAACTTCTTGTTGTACTTCTACAGATAACTTTGTTCTAACGTCAAACATTGTTAGAAGTACACCTTCAATTGATAATCTCGGATTCCATAATTTCTGTATTAAACGAATTGTACTTAATAACTGTGTTAAGCCTTCAAGTGCGAAGTATTCACATTGTACTGGAATCATAACTGAATCTGCTGCTGTTAAAGCATTTGTATTTAATAAACCAAGTGAAGGAGGGCAATCGATAATGATATAGTCATAATCATTTCTCGCTTCATCTAATTTTGCTTTAAGTAATCTTTCTCTTCCTATTTCATAAGAGTTACTGGCCATTTCTACATCAGCACCCGATAAGTTGATTGTTGCTGGAAGTATATCAAGAGGTGGCATATCCAGATGAACCACACAATCTTTTACGCTTTCTTCTCCCATTAACACTTCATATACACTTTTATTTCTATCAAAACCAACTTTATTTGTTCCAATACCATGAGTTGCATTTCCTTGAGGATCGAAATCTACAAGTAATACTCTTCTATTTGCATATGCAAGTCCTGCACTTAAATTGATACTTGTTGTTGTTTTACCTACGCCACCCTTTTGGTTGGCTACTGCAATAATCTTTCCCATAAATTTCTAACCTCTATTATTTAGGAAAACGAATGATTATCTTTACGTCCATATCTGATTCTTCTATTTCAGAGACAACATCAATTCCTAATCCCTTAACCATCTGTATACTTTCATTAATTGTATTGATACCTAATTGCATATTTCTGCTAAAACCTTTTGTCTTTTGACGCTTATGTGTTTTAGCAGGAAGTGATAATTTTTCAACATATGCATCAGCTTGACGAACATTCATTTCTTCTTTCACGATATGATGATATGCATCTACTCTTTTTTCTTCAGGTAGGCGTAGTAAAGACCTTGCATGTCTTTCAGAAATTTTCTTTTCCAAAACACCCGCTTGAATTTCATCAGGTAAATTTAATAAACGAATTTTATTTGCAACAGCCGACTGGCTCTTACCAACTTTTTGAGCAACCTGCTCTTGTGTTAAACCAGCTTGTCTCATAATTTGCACATAAGATTTCGCTTCTTCGATTGCTGTTAAATCTTCACGTTGAATATTTTCAACAAGTGCCATTTCTGCTGCCTGGTTTTCGCTGGGCGACAAAATATAACAAGATATTTTTTCAAAACCTGCTTTCTTGCATGCGCGAAATCTTCTTTCACCAGCAATTATTTCATAATGTCCATCAACATCTCTAACTGTAATAGGTTGAATTAAACCATTTTCTTTAATTGATTCACTTAATTCTTTTATTGCTTCTTCATCAAATTTTAATCTCGGTTGATATCTTGATGGTTGAATTTCATTAATATTTATTTCAACAACATTTCCTGTACGATCTTTATTTCCTGTACTTAATATATTAAATAGGCTTGCCATATATCCCCCTTTATAGTGGCTTCTTTTTTATTTTTGCATAAGCTCTTGGATACTTCATTGGTGTTTTCTTCGCTTTTTTACAAATAACAAATACTCTTTTTGCTCCATCTGGTAGATCTTCTTTTTCTACTATTGGCGCACTTGATCCAAGTTCTGCCAAAGCATGTTTTGCTAAAGCAGTTTCTTCTTCCCCTTGACTGCCTTTCATACTGATAAATACACCATTTATCTTTACAAAAGGAATACAAAGTTCTGATAGCACCTGTAAATTTGCAACAGCCCTTGCTGTAACGACATCAAACATTTCCCGGTAAATAGTAATGCACTCTTCCGCACGCTTGTTAACAATAGTCACATTGCTTAAAGCTAATGTATTTTTCACCTCTTCTAAAAATGTACATCTTTTCCCAGTTGGTTCAATCAAAGTAACTTCTATATCACTTCTAGCAATAGCAATAACCATACCTGGAAAACCAGCACCAGTTCCAATATCTGCTAAATTTTTACAGTCTGATATGTATTTTAGCAACAAAAGCGAGTCAAAAAAATGTTTTTCAATAACTTCTTCTTTTTCTACAATTGCTGTTAAATTAATTTTTTCATTCCACTCTTTTAATAGATCAGCATATCTATCATATTTTTCTATCATTTCATCAGTTAAAACGATATTGTTTTTTAACGATTCTTTTTTTAATTCTTCAAAATTCATGTAATTGCACTCTTTCGCTCATATATACTATCATGCAAATTATATTTAAAAAAAGTCTTGCATATTATTATTTTTGTGCTTGTATTGTGGAAAACTTTTTTATCCACAATTTTATGCTTCTTTTTTAATATCTTTCCATAAATTACTCGTCAATTATTGACGATTCAGTTAGCCATTACAAATATATTTTAGTATAGTCACAGCTAACTTATTAGGCGGAAGATTATTATGAAAATAAAAGAAGCAATGAAATTCTACAACCCTAGAATGTTAATTTATCATCCAATAATTGCAATTCGACATTTAATTGAAAATAAAAAATATAACAATCAAATTGGATTTTAACTTTTAACTTCAGAAAAAATTTTTTTAAAATTACTAGACATCCAGAAAATTATCTCTATACTATAAATGAACATTGTTCAAATTGAGGTGCTTGATGAATAAGATTGTTACATCAAAAGAAGAAATATTACAAACAAGTCGTAAATTAATACAGCAACATGGATGGTCTGCTGTTAGTATACGATCTGTCGCTGCAGCATGTGATGTTTCCGTCGGATCAATATATAACTACTTTGATTCCAAAACAGATTTAGTTGGTGCAACAATCGAAAGTGTCTGGCAAGAAATCTTTCATAAACCTGAAGATAAAACGATATTTCAAAATGCTGAAAGCAGTATTAAATGGATTTATGAAAGAATGGCTTATGGAAATCAAGCTTATCCTGGTTTCTTCACTCTTCACTCAATCAGTTACTTACGTGAAGATAAATCAGATGGCATTCAACGAATGCAACAAGCCTGGCATCACATTATTATAGGTATCAGTGAAGCATTAAAACATGATACTAACATTCGCAAAGACGCATTCAACGATGAGTTTACAGCTGATAAATTTGCCGAAGTACTCTTTTCACTAGTTGTATCTTCTCTATTACAACAAAACTTCGACCCATCTACTGTATTAACTATTATTCGTAGAGTTTTATATTAAAAAATTAATCCCATCTTAGTGTGGGATTAAAATTTGAATTAAACTGAACATAGTTCATTTAGAAAAGGAGATTATATTATGCAAGCTATTGTTGAAACACTATTTGACGCTTTTTATCTAGTATTTGTTATTTCTATCGGTATCCGCATGGTTAAATCATGCAAGAACAATCCTCAATTCAAGTTATTCGGTCTTATGGCTATCGTTCTTGGTGCTGGTGACTCTTTCCACCTTATCCCTCGTGCTACAGCTTTATGTACTACTGGTCTAGAAAACTTCACTTTTGCTTTAGGTCTTGGTAAATGGATTACTTCTGTTACAATGACTGCTTTCTATGTACTACTTTATTATGCATGGCGTGAAAGATATCAAATCAAAGGTCAAAAGAACTTAACTGTATCTGTATATGTATTAGCTTTAATCCGTGTAGTATTATGCATGATGCCTCAAAACAACTGGTTGACTGGTGAATCATCACTTGCATGGGCAATTTACCGTAACCTTCCATTTGCTATTATCGGTATTATTATGATTGCTCTATTCTATAAGAGTGCAAAAGAAAATAACGACTCCTCTTTTAAATGGATGTGGTTAACAATCGTATTAAGCTTTGGTTTCTATATTCCTGTAGTATTATGGGCTGATACAATTCCTATGATTGGTATGTTAATGATTCCTAAAACATGTGCTTATGTTTGGACTGTAGTTATTGGCTACAATGCAATGAAGAAAGAACTAAACTAATTATATATATTTAAATATCAACGATATTTTCATCTATCATTAGTAATGGATTAAGTAAAAAATTTAAAGATAGTAAAAAAGCCGTTGTTATATAAAAACAGTTAAAACCACTTTTAAAAGAAAAGATTAAATCATCATTTTAGATTTTCAAACATGGCAAAACCCACTATCATTAGTGGGTTTTGTTATTCATATAAATGATTTTATAATTTGAAATATTTAACTCCTGCTTTGAAGATTAATTGATTCATTTCACCATAAAAATTGGAATTATATGAATATATCGACAATATTAACATTAGCAATCTATGGTGTTTTACACGGACAATTATTGTATATACTGTTTTTCAAGGAAAATCTAAATCTTCTACACTTTCAATATAACTAATAGCTTCATTTCTTCACTTATTAATGTCTGAAATGACGATATCCACTAAATACCATTGGGATATTTAATTTATTGCATAAATCAATGCTGTCTTTATCTCTGATACTTCCACCAGGTTGAATAATTGCTTTAATACCTGCATCAGCAGCTACCTGTACACAATCGTTAAACGGGAAGAATGCATCACTTGCAAGTACTGCACCATTAAAGTCTTTATCTGGATTATTATGAATCGCATTTTCTAGTGCCCAAACGCGACTTGTTTGACCACCACCAATAGCTAAAGTAACGCCACTTTTAACAATACAAATAGCATTTGACTTAACGTACTTAACAACTTTCATACCAAATTCCATATCAGATAGTTGTTCAGCTGTTGGTTGAGCTTCAGTCACAACCTTCATTTCATCAATCATCTTTGTATTTAATTCTTGTACTAATACATTACCTTCTAAATATTTAATATCATACTTAGCATCTCTTGCATCTAAGTTTTTAAGCTTTAAAATACGTAAGTTTTTCTTGCCTTTTAAGATTTCTAAAGCATCTTCATCAAAGTCAGGTGCCGCAACAATTTCCAGGAAAATTTCATGCATCTTTTCTGCTGTAGCTTTATCTACTTTATAGTTACATGCAACAATACCACCAAAGATTGATTGAGGATCAGCTTCGTATGCCTTTGTATAAGACTCATAACCTGTTTTACCAATTGCTACTCCACATGGTGTTGAGTGCTTAATCGCTGCTGTTACAATTTGATCACCAAATTCTCTAACACAAGCTACTGCACCATATAAGTCATTTACATTATTGAATGAAATTTCTTTTCCATGTAGCTGTTCATAATCTAATAGCGTATGTTCTATAAAAGTATCTCTATATTTATTTGCAGACTGTTGAGAGTTTTCACCATATCTCAAGTGTTCAACTTTCTTTAAAGATAAATTTAATACTTCTGGGAATTCATCTTTACAAACAGTAGCGAAATAACGAGAAATCATCGCATCATAAGCACCTGTTGTAGTAAAAGCTTTATAAGCTAAATTTAATCTGAAATTATAATCATCAGTACCTTTTCTTAATGCTTCTAATACACTGTCGTAATCTTCAACTTTAGTTACAATCAATACATCTTTGAAGTTTTTCGCTGCACTTCTAATCATGGAAGGACCACCAATATCGATATTTTCAATCATATCTTCCATTGGTTTATGAGCCTTAAGAGCTTTTTCAAATTCATATAAGTTAACACATACTAAATCTATTGGTGTAATACCCATTTCTTCGACTGTCTTAACATGGCTCTCTAAATCTCTTCTGAATAATAAGCCACCATGAACCATAGGATGTAATGTCTTTACTCTTCCATCTAAAATTTCAGGAAAATGTGTTATATCATCAATCGCAATTGCTTTAACTCCTGCTTCTTGAAGTTTCTTTAAAGTACCACCAGTTGATACAATTTCAAAATCTAATTCTTCTAGTCCCTTACAAAATTCAACAACACCAGTTTTATCAGTAACTGAAACTAAAGCTCTTCTCATTTTATATTTACCCTTTCTCCTACATCTAATTTATGATCACAATATAATCTAACTGCTTCCTTTAAGATTTGATGTTCCACCGTTAGTACAATTTGTTGCATCTCTTTAAAGATGATACCATTGAAAAATCAATACTCTTTTGTATAACAACTATTACTACCTGTTCTCATTAGCATGTACTATCTAATACTGAACTTATATGATTACAGAATTAATATTCCACAATGTTGATAATGTTCTTGAAGTTCCACCACAATATTAGAAACTTTCACCATAATATTGGGTAATACTTTTATTAAATTTTTGATGATATATCTGGATTCTATATTATAGCTTAGAGATATAGATATATAGGAATACAAGGAACAAAAACGGTCAGCTAATTTTCAAAATAAAGATTGCACTCTTTTGCTTCTCGTTTAGAATAATCCGATAATTTCTCCATTTTCTAAGATATCCATATTATTCGCAGCTGGTACTTTTGGTAGACCTGGCATACGCATAATATCGCCACTAATCGCTACTAAAAAACCTGAGCCTGTATTAGGAATCAAATCATTAATTTCAATATTAAATCCAGTAGGACGACCTAATAATGTTGGATCATCACTTAAACTGTATTGTGTTTTAGCGATACAAATTGGAAGCTTATCAAGACCTAAATCAGTTAGTTTCTTGATGTTTGTTTTAGCTTTCTTTGTGAATATCACATCATCAGCGCCATATATTTCTCTAGCAATTGTTTTAATCTTGTCTTCAATTGGTAAATCTAAATCATAAATTGGTTTGTAATGACTTTCTGTATTTTCTAATAAATCAACTAATCCATTAGCCAGTTCAATACCACCATCAGCTCCCTTAGCCCATACTTCTGATAAAGCAACTTTAACACCCTTTGCTTCACAGATTTCCCTTAATAAATCTAATTCTGCTTTTGTATCTGTTGGGAAAGCATTAATCGCAACAATTGCTGGTAAACCGAATTTTTTAATATTTTCGATATGTTTTTCAAGGTTAGCAATACCTTTTCTTAAAGCATCTAGATTTTCATTTGCTAATTCTTTTTTATCCATACCACCATGCATCTTAAGTGCTCTAACAGTTGCTACGATAACCACTGCATCTGGTTTTAAATTTGCTTCGCGACATTTGATATCTAAGAATTTTTCAGCACCTAAGTCAGCACCAAAGCCTGCTTCAGTAACTGTATATGGAGCAAGTTTTAACGCTAATTTCGTTGCCATAACACTGTTACAACCATGAGCAATATTCGCAAATGGTCCACCATGAACAAATACTGGTGTATGGTCTAATGTTTGTACAAGGTTTGGTTTAATTGCATCTTTTAGTAATAAAGTAACTGCCCCTGTTGCTTTTAAATCATTAACTGTAACAGGATTACCATCTCTAGTATAAGCAACGATGATTCTCGCTACTCTTTTCTTTAAATCACTTAAATCATCTGCTAAACATAAGATACCCATGATTTCACTAGCTACTGTGATATCAAAGCCATCTTCTCTAGGAACACCATTCACTTTTCCACCAAGACCTATAACAATATGTCTTAACGCTCTATCATTTAAGTCAACAACTCTTTTCCAAACAATTTGTCTTTCATCAATATTTAATGGATTACCCTGTTGTAGTGAGTTATCTAACATTGCACTGATTAAATTATTTGCGGCAGTAATCGCATGAATATCACCTGTAAAGTGCAAGTTAATATCTTCCATTGGTACAACTTGTGCTTGTCCTCCACCAGCTGCACCACCTTTAACCCCAAAACAAGGTCCAAGAGATGGTTCTCTCATCGCTACGATTGTCTTTTTACCAATCTTATTCATCGCTTGAGCTAAACCAATCATTGTTGTTGTTTTACCTTCTCCTGCTGGAGTTGGGTTAATTGCTGTAACTAAAATTAATTTTCCATTTTCTTTATTATCTAAAGATTTAATTGTTTCCATGGTGATTTTAGCTTTATATTTTCCATATAATTCTAAATCATCTTCACTTAAACCTATTTGTGCAGCAACTTCTTTAATTGGTAACATTTTGGCATTTTGTGCAATTTGAACATCTGTTAACATAATTATTATCCTTCCTTCTCAGTATGAGATTTAAATTCCCTTAGTGCAAAAAAAGTCGCACCAAAAAGGGACTAAAATGGCCCAGACGGTCGACTCTATTTAATCTATCATACTCCCATGTGGTAATCCACTTTTCCGTCAGTTGTATAACGTCTTTATTTTAACATATTTAATGAAAGCTACTCGTTGTCTTCTTTGCCGGAGCAACAATAAGTACATAACTTTTCTTTACCTAATACAATTCATTTAACAAGTTATCCAAGATTATTAAGAATGTTTTTTACGAATCTGTTCAATCATTGTTTTGTATTTATCACTGTCTAATTTGCATATTTTTGATTATATATTGCAAAAGCACCACATATTGTTCCTAAATTTGAATAATAATCATCGCCGAAATATATTTTAGAGGTCACGTCAAAAAATCTGTCTATAATTTACTTATTTATAGAATTATCTATTTAAAATTTGCTTTGTTAATTCTACTGGATCTACAATTTTACCGTCTTTGTATACACGCATATTTCCTGAAGCAATTTCATCAATTAATACTACTTCATCCCCACAATATCCAAATTCAAACTGTTCAGCTGTCATTACTTTTAAAGCTACTAAACCTTCTTTTGTTACAAGTGGATCACCTTTAGCATCGTTTTTGAATGTGCATTCAACATATCTGCCTTCAAGGGGTGTTCCATCTTCATTATATTCTCCATAACGACGAATAAAAGAACCTGTCGCAACTAATCGACAAATCACTTCTAAGCCATGACCAAATACAGTAGCTTTTAATACTTCCATAGTTGCCTGTGCAGTCATCCTTGAATTTTAATAATATATTTCCATTTTCAAGTTCATAAACATTTTTAGTTTTGCCAACGTATAGTTCTTTCATTCTGCTCTCCTTGTAATTTCTATACTTAGCATCGTAATAAACTCAAAAACATAAAAATCTTCTGCAATAATACAGAAGACAACGAAAAAAACTTAATCGTAGTCTTATGTAAGGTCATAAGGTAGAAACACTTTCACCATCTCTTCGAAAGTTTATACGATTTTAAGTACGCATAAAGTATTTAGAAAGAATTAGAAAAAGAAACCCTTTATCTGATTTTTGAACATGTATTATTAAAAACCACCAGTATTGTGGGATACACGATAGCTAGTGGTTTAGTGTTTTATTCACCGTCTGTATTTATTTTTGTAATGAAATCAGCATATGGTAATGTTTCAATCCATTCACAGAATACTCTCCATTCAGGTAAACGGTGTGTTCTTCTTTGGAAATAGATTGTTTTTAACTGTCTGTAGTTAGTTGTCATACGAGCAGTTAATTTAAAACCTGCTGGATTAGAATATAGAATTTCTAAATATTTCTGATTAGCTAAATCTTGTAATGTTGATACATCTTTTCCTTCTTCTACTAGTCGTTTGATATCTTCTTGTAAATCATTATATTCTTTTGTCTTTTCTTTCATGATTTCAATAATTCTGGGATCAGTATAAGAAATATATGCATCATCTAGATTGAATTTAGTAATTCTATGCATTGTAGATTGAGAGCTGACAAAATCCAAGAAATGATATCTTTCTGCTTCAACCCATACTTTATTAGAAAAAGTTAAATCAAATTGAACTATAATACCATTCAAGAAATTATCATGACCACTTCCTGCTGGAGAACTGGCTAAACGATATGTTGTTTTTGTTATTTCTGTTGTGATTTTATCTAAATCAGTTGCCATTGAATATTTAGCACCTTTAACAGATTCTTCTAAACCGTAAATGTTTACATTAGATACAACATCATCAAATCTCATATTACTTCTTCCTTCCTTTCCCTTGTTTAATGGCAATTGCAAGCACTGCAATATCTGCCGGATTAACACCAGATATTCTGGAAGCTTGTCCCATTGTCATTGGTTGATATTCTTTTAATTTTTGTCTACCTTCAAGAGATAAATTATCTACTTCATCATAGTTGAAATCTAAGCCCAGCTTTTCTTCTTCCATTGATGCTAATTTATCTGCTTCTCTTCTTGCTTTTGCGATATATCCTTCGTACTTAATATCAATATCACACTTGTTTGCAATTTCATCATCTACTTCTTCATCAAAACATTCAGCTAATTCTTTTGTTGTTATACCTGGTCTTTTCAATAGTTCTAAACCATTTACACCAACATGTTCTTTTGAATCGTAGCCTAATGATTGTAAATATGGATATAGTTTTTCATCATCCAAGCTGTATGTTGTATTTGCTAATTTATCTTTTTCTGCTTTTAGTTTTTCTATTAATTCAACATATCTTGCATAATGCTCATCAGTTATTAAACCTATTCTTCTACCTGTTTCAATTAGTCTTTCTTCGGCATTATCATGTCTTAAAAGCAATCTATACTCCGCACGAGAAGTTAATAAACGATATGGTTCTTTAGTACCTTTTGTTGTTAAATCATCAACTAAAACGCCAATATATGCTTCATCACGTTTAAAAACAATTGGTTCTTCACCTCTTAATTTTTGTACAGCATTAATACCTGCTAATAAGCCTTGACCTGCAGCTTCTTCATATCCACTTGTTCCATTAACTTGACCTGCTGTAAACAAGTTTTCAATAATCTTTGATTCAAATGATGGTTTCATTTGAATTGGATCTATCGCATCATATTCAATTGCATATGCATATTTCTTAATAATACAATGCTCAAAACCAGGTAAAGTATGTGTCATTAATTCTTGTACATCTCTTGGTAAAGATGTTGAAAAACCCTGTACATATGTAGTATCCATGGATAAGCTTTCTGGTTCTAAGAATAATAGATGTCTTGGTTTATCTTTAAAACGAACTAACTTATCTTCGATACTTGGGCAATATCTTGGTCCTACGCCTTTAACTACCCCTGAATACATTGAACTTTTATTTAAGTTACTTAATATAATTTCATGTGTTTCACTTGTTGTATGTGTCAAATAACAAGGTACCTGCTTATCAAAAGGACGTACATTTTCTTTATTTGTCATCATACTGAAATGTAAGAATCCTGGTGTTCCAGGTTCTAGTTCAGTCTTTGAAAAATCAATAGAACTTGTTAATACTCTTGCTGGTGTACCTGTTTTTAATCTAAATGTTCTTAAGCCGACATTTCTTAGAGATTCACTTAGTTTTTCAGTTGTAGGTTCTCTGTCTGGTCCACCTGGCGTAACTTCACTACTAATCATATTTACACCAGCCATGTAAGTACCTGTTGTAAGAATAACTATCGTAGTAGAAATAAAGCTGTCGTCTTTCAACTTAACACCTTTAACTTTGTTATTTTCTGTCACTAACTCTACAGCCATATCTTCTTTAACAGTTAAATTAGGTGTATTTAAGCAAGTTTCCTGCATCTTTTTACTATAGGCAAGTTTATCAGATTGTACACGTAATGCTCTAACTCCTGGCCCTTTTGCACTATTCAGCATTTTAAACTGCAATGCTGTTGCATCAGCACATCTTGCCATTTCACCACCTAAAGCATCTATCTCACGGACAACAATTCCTTTTGCCGGTCCGCCAACAGATGGATTACATGGCATTTTACCAATATTAGAAATACTCAATGTTAATAACATTGTTTTTTGTTTTAATCTGGCACAAGCTAACGCAGCCTCTATTCCTGCGTGTCCTGCACCTATTACTATCACATCATAATCACTCATTGTTTATATCTTCCTGTAAAAGTTTTATATCTTCATTTTCTGTTATTTGCACAACTTGGAATGTACATGATTTAACAGGTATACATTCCTTCTTTATATAATACTTATAAAGTGCCATTCTACCCGCAAGAGAAACTTTTCTCTCACTTCTATTTTTCGATAAAAAGACAAATGGCAATGCAATTATGATATGACCATCTTGATTTGTAAATACATCAGTTTGACTTCCGATAATATATTCGAAAGAATTCTTTTTCACAAAAGTAGACATCAGCTTGATAGCCTTTTTTCTTTCACTTTCTGTCCACTCTGTTTTCCCTAACATTTTAGAAATTCCACAAAGACCCTGGCGTATTTCATCATGTTTAAATATTTCTTCTGTTTCTTTAGAATAAGCAGAACTCCATAAATCTATTCCATGTTCTTCAGCTTTTCTTAAAATACGTATAGTTACTTCCGGATCGTTTTTATCAATATAACAATAACTTTCCAGTTTACTTGATATATCGATGCCTACTTCTTCAGGAAATACAGGTTCATTAAAGAAAACAACTTCTTTTAAATATAAGCAATCCATCTTCTTTGGTAATGGTTTATCTCTACTTGCTTTTTGTATCGCTTCCGTTAATTTATCAATACTGTCATAGCCGTTACTTGTGTTGTATCTTTTCCACATTTCAGCTACCGACATACGTCTTGATGAATTAAAATGTGCATATCCTGCAAATGCTTTCTTGTTTGAAAATGCTACTTTTGTATAGAAAAATAGTAAATCGCCCACATGAAAATTAGTAAAATTCTTCTGGTTTGATAAACGCCAAAAGTTAATTTCTCTATTTCCACAAAGACGATGATATTCAATCATTTCTTCATCTGCTACATACGCAATTGATCCCATTTTATTTCCTTTTTTTAAATCGTATAACAATTAAACTTTTCTTCTATTTTCTAGTGCATTTGTAAGGGTTAATTCATCTGCATAATCTAATAAACCACCTGAAGGTAAACCATGTGCAATACGTGTTACAAGTAAATTTGGATATTTTTCATTTAGTAATTTAGATAAATATAAAGATGTTGTTTCACCATCTAGAGTAGCACTAGTAGCAATAATTACTTCTTGAGCATCTTTTGCTCGATCAATTAAACTATCGATATTTAAATCTTCAGGCATGATACCTTTAGCTGGTGATATTAAACCATTAAGTACATGATATGTTCCATGGTATTGGCTGGTTCTTTCCATTGCCATTACATCTTTAGCGGATTGTACAACAAAAATTTGTTTTTTATTTCTATCTGTATCTAAGCAAATAGGACATTTATCCCCTTCACTTAAATTTCCGCATATAGAACAGTGTTTCAGATTGTTTTTTACATCCAGTAAAGATTTAGCAAAAAGTTCAACATCACTTTGATCTGCTTCTGTTATTAGTAATGCATATCTTTCTGCTGTTTTTTCTCCTACCCCTGGTAGCATTCTGAAACTATCAATTAAATTTTGTAAGCTTTTTGGATACATTTTACATTCCTGGAAGTTTTACACCTTGTGTTACAGCGCCCATCTTTTCATCACGTTCTGCTTTAGCTTTTTCTAAAGCTTCATTGCATGCGATAAGTAGCATATCCTGTAACATTTCTTTGTTTTCCTTATCCATTAATTCATCACTGATTGTGATTTCTTGAATTTCATTTTTACCACTAACTTTTACAGATACGCCTTCACTTCCACCAGTAGCACCTTCATAAATTGTGGCATCTAATTCTTCTTCAATCTTCGCAATTTTTCTTTGCATTTGTTGAGCTTGTTGCATTAATCTTTGTAAATCCATTTTCTTAATCGTACACCTCTAAGTCATCACCAAACAGATTCTTTAATCTTGTTTCAGTGTCAAGTGTTTCTCCTTTCTTTTCTTCTTTTATTTCAATTGTATATCTTACTATCGGTAAAGCTATCGGCAATGAATTTGTTTTTCTCTTCTGTACAAATTCATTTACCGCATCACTATATACTTTATCTAAAGCAATGTATGGAACTTTATCTATACCTGCTTCTTTTAAGAAGAAATACAATTCTTTATTCATTTCTTTCTCATTTAATGTATTAAATACTGCCTGTGATGGTGTGCTGAATAAAATACAGTCTCTTCCACTAGCCTTTAATGTTATTTGTCTTAAAGCAGCTATATATTTATTCATTACTAAAGCATTTAACAAATCATTTATAATATCTATATCTCTTGATTTATTGTCTTTATCACACTGCACAAGTATTCTTAATACTGTTTCTTTATCCAGTTCTGGCTCTTCTATTTTTGGAATAAATGTTTCCACAACCGGTTCTTGTTCAGCTTCTATTTCAACCTGTTTTGGTTCTGTTTTTATAACTTTTTTATCTATTTTTGTTAATACAGAAACCTTTGTTTCAGAATCATTCATGCATGTTATTTTCAAACAAGCTATTTCAAATACATTCACTACAGATTGAGCACTACGATACATTTCCATTGCTTCCATAAATAAATCTATTTCTTCAAAAGCGTTATCAGAGAGTTTAATTACTAACGAAGCTTCTTCAGCGTTTAAAATACGTAATAAACTTTCTTTTTGTGTTTTATCGTATATTACTGCATCTTTAATAATAGATACTAAATCTGAAGTCATTCGTTTGAAATCAATTCCTTTTTCAGCAAACATTTCAATATGTTCTAATACATATTGAATATCTTTTTCGTGCAGTGCTTTCAAAAATTTTATTTTTTCTGATACACTTGCCAAGCCATATATTTCATTAATTGCGTCATTTGTAATATTACCAGAAGTATAGGCAATAGCTTGTTCGAGCATGCTCAATGAATCACGCATACCACCATCTGCTAATATCGCCAATTTTTCAGCTGCTTCTTCTTCTAAAGTAACACCTTCTTTATTTGCAACATCCAGCAAATGATTCTTGATATCTTCATTTTTAATCTTACTGAAGTCAAATCTTTGACATCTAGAAATAATCGTAGGCAGTAATTTTTGTGGATCTGTCGTCGCTAAAATAAATATTACATGTTCTGGTGGTTCTTCAAGAGTTTTCAATAAAGCACTGGCAGCAGATGAAGATAACTGATGTACCTCATCGACAATATATACTTTGTGTTGCCCCATCATTGGTGACAAACGTGCTCTTTCAATTAAATCTCTTACATCTTCAACATGTGTTTCATTAGCTGCGTTAATTTCAATAATATCAGGATGTGTTCCTTCTATCGCTGCTAAGCAGTTTTCACACTTCCCACATGGTGCATGTTCTTTATCTTCACAGTTAACAGCACGTGCTAAAAGTCTAGCCATTGAAGTCTTCCCCGTTCCTCTAGGACCACAGAAAAGATATGCATGACCAACCTTTCCTTCTTGCACAGCATTTTTTATAGAACGCACAACATATTGTTGTCCAACTAACTCATCAAATGTTTGTGATCTATATTTTTGATATAAAGCTTCTTTTTGCATAGATTCCTCGCTTATATTATTATATCAAACTATTATTCTTCTATAAAAAGAAAAGAAGCATTTATTTCATTAGCTTCTTCTGTTCTCTCTTCATCTTAAAAAAGTCTTTCAACAGTTTTGAACATTCATCCTTTAATATATATGGAGTAGCTTCAGGATAATGATTCAATTTCTTTATTTCTTTAAAAGAAATAACACTTTGAATAGCTCCACCCTTAGGATCGTCCGTACCATAATATATGTGTCTCACTCTCGATAAAACACTGGCGCCCATGCACATCATGCATGGTTCTAAAGTCACATATAAATCACAATCTTTCAAATACCATGTTCCAAGCTTTTTACTAGCCTTTTGTATCGCCAACATTTCAGCATGATGTGTTGCTTGATTGTGTTTTTCTTTCAAGTTATGAGCTTTTGCAATCACTTTATCATCTTTTACAATAACAGCACCAATTGGCACTTCATCCATTTCAGCAGCTTTTATCGCTTCTTTTATTGCAAGATGCATATATTTTTCATGTTTTTGTATATCTTCCATATATAAATAAAAAGGCACACGCGATCAGAGGCTCGTATGGCTGCTACCTTCCGGTCCTGACCAGGTTAGAAACATGACTGCTGTGCCTTGATTATTATACATAATTTTTCTATTTCTAACAACTACATAAATTGTTTCACGTGAAACAATTTAAAAGGACACCTTTTAGCGTCCTTTTAAACGAACAATTAATATTTTGTAATAGTGGTTATAGCAATTTATTAAGATTTTATCATTGCTATGTTTGTGATAAGCATAAGAAAGGCCACTATTAGCATATAAATTCTAGGAATTAGAATTTTTTAACTTTTTCAGGAACAGGAATTACTTCCATACCACCCATATAAGGACGTAGTGGCTCAGGGATTCTAATAGTTCCATCTTCATTTAAGTTATTTTCAACAAATGCAATAAGCATTCTTGGTGGTGCTACTACAGTATTATTTAATGTATGAGCAAAGTAATTTCCTTTTTCTCCTTTAATGCGAATACCCAGTCTTCTTGCTTGTGCATCACCTAAGTTAGAACAAGAACCCACTTCAAAGTATTTCTTTTGACGTGGAGACCATGCTTCAACGTCACAGCTCTTAACTTTTAAATCTGCCAAATCACCAGAGCAACATTCAATTGTTCTTACTGGAATATCTAAAGATCTAAAGAAATCTACAGAATTCTTCCATAATTGATCGTACCAGTATTTAGAATCTTCAGGTTCACATACAACTACCATTTCTTGCTTTTCAAATTGGTGAACACGATATAAACCTCTTTCCTCAATACCATGAGCACCTACTTCTTTTCTGAAACATGGAGAATATGAAGTTAATGTATAAGGTAAATCTTCTTTCCTTAAAATTTGTCCAATGAATCTACCTACCATAGAATGTTCAGAAGTACCAATCAAATATAAATCTTCGCCCTCAATCTTGTACATCATGTTTTGCATTTCTGCAAAAGACATAACACCGCTTACTACATCACCATGAATCATGAATGGTGGAATAAAATATGTAAATCCACGATCAATCATAAAATCTCTAGCATAAGATAAAATGCTTGATTGTAAACGAGCAACATTACCTTTTAAGTAATAGAAACCATTGCCGGATGTTTTACCTGCAGAATCAATATCTAATCCATCTAACTTTTCTAAAATATCTGTATGATATGGAACTTCAAATTCCGGAACAAATGGTTCACCGAATTTTTCAATTTCAACATTTTGAGAATCATCTTTTCCAATTGGAACAGATGGGTCAATAATATTTGGAATAACATACATTCTATTTTTGATTTCTTCAGCAAGTTCTGCTTCTCTTTTTTCAAGAGCTTCCATTTCATCGCCCATTTCTTTTACTTGAGCTTTAGCAGCTTCTGCCTCTTCTTTCTTACCTTGCTTCATTAAAAAACCAATTTCTTTAGAAATTCTGTTACGCTCTGCACGTAGAGCATCACCTTTTCCTTTGGCTTCTCTTACATCCTTATCTAATTGAATAACTTCATCAACCAAAGGAAGTTTTTCATCCTGGAACTTCTTTTTAATATTTTCTTTTACAAGTTCAGGATTTTCACGAATTAATTTAATGTCAATCATATTTCCTCCAACAAAATAAAAACACCATCCAAAGGGACGATGTCAATCGCGGTGCCACCCTATTTGCTAAATTGTTTCACGTGAAACAATCAACCACTTCATTCAATGCATAACGGGCATTACCGGAAAGTATTAATTTCACTCAAGGGTGGATTTCATTACATTCTTTACTATCTTTCATCAACCGATAGTTTTCTAAAAAAAGAACTGCAATTACTTGTCCCTGTCATCGTTTTCGGTTTCATTTAAGCATTGAGAAAGAGGTTTGTCAAGTTTTTATAGTATGTGATAAAATAGCCGTAAATAAAGGACTGTTAACGTGAAGAAAATATATATATTAATTACTTGTTTCTTTTTAATGTTAGGATGTACTACATCTGAAAATAATACTACCGATACCTCAAATGGACCTGTTGTAAAAGAAGACTCTCGAACAAATGAGGAGAAAATTTTATCTATGATTCAATCATGCATCAAGAACTATAACGAAGATGACTTGGATGAATTGAGAACATATTACAAATCTAATATACCTAACCTGCCATTAGAACTTAATTCACTTCCTGAAGTAAATGCATTAAGTGAATTAACATCTATTGTTGCGGATGGCAATTCAAACACAGTATATGAAGGAATGTATAAAGTAGATAAATATAAAGTCATCTTTAAAATCTACTACCCTTCTGGTGCTGACTTTTGGCCTAATGGAGATATTGATTTTCAAATAGATCCCGAAGAAGTAAATGTGAATAATCCAGAATATGAAGGTTATCGTAGTGCATTAACATATTTATTGTTTGAAGAATCAAATGTAATAGATATGTTATATGGTGCAAATGTAGAACTTGCAGATGAACCATCTTTTGATGATAAATACTATGAAGTTATACGTGTTAATGGTGAATATTTTAATTCTATTGATGAATTAAAAGAATATGCAGAAACTGTATTCACTAAAGAATATTTAGAAGAAAACTATTACAAGAATTCTTTTGAAAGTGAAACTCCTGTTTATAAAGAAGTAAACGGAAAACTTTATTGCATTGGTGCAGAAGTTACTCCTATCGTATCTTATCAGTATGCTCCAGAATATATCATTTATGTTAAAGATGAAAATGGTATAATAAAAGTAAACTTATTAACAAAGGTAATGGACACAATATTACCTGATATAAAAGAAATTACGCTGCAAGAAACGGAAAACGGTTATCGCTTAGCATATGCTGGTTAATATCCATGCGTAATATTTTTTGCATATTTTGCATAAAGGGAGTTGGGGATTATGGAAAAGAAAGCAGAAAAAAACACTTACGAAAAGAAGTTAGCTTATAACAATGAGTATAATCGCCAGAATTATCGCTCATTTTCAATTCGTATGAATCGAGAAGAAGAAAAACATATCATTAACTGGTTGGAAAAACAAAAAAGTCTTAAAAAATATATTATTTCTTTAATAGAAAAAGATATGCGTGAAAAACAAGTTAATTAATTTCTAACTATAATAATATTTTTAGCTTTTCTGTTATTGAAAAAGAGTTATCTATTGCTAGATAACCCTATATTTTATAATGTGATTGTTTTGGAAGCTTTTCCTGATTTTTCTTGCACACAAGAAACTGTAATTTCAGTGCCACTCTTTGCCTGAACTACCCAAGTAAGTTTTTTTCTTGCCTTTGCATTATAATCCGTAGAAATATTTCCATAGAAATTCGTTCCTGTACTTGTACTTCCATATCCTTCAAGGTTTCCAATCTTAGTCTTTTCTAGTCCACTAATAACCTTTCCTCCAGAAATAGTAACTTCAACTTCTTTACTGATATTCAAGTTTTTAGCTTCTTCTGTTAGATTTGTTGGAAGATATCCTAAATTACCTACAATAGCAGTTACTTTATAAATATCATCTGATACTTTTTCGGATGTTAATGTATCAATTGTAAGTCTTGGCATACTTTGAGCAAAACGAATCATAAAGCGTGTCATTTGTTCAAGAACTCCATTTAAGAATGATTCAGGTGGATTTTGTTGTGAAAATTTAAAGTTGAAACCACCTATTTCTACATCACCAAATGTTTCATGATGGAAAGGTTTCCAATCTTCATAATATTCAGGAGCGTTTTCTTTTACCCATTTCATACATGCCACGAAACGTTTTAATTCATCTTGAGCACTCTCTTTATTTCTTGCATTCCAAACTAGAGGAACCCCTACTTTCTTTGCTAAATCCCAAAGTTCAACAGTATATGCAACGATGCCTTGTGATTGATAGCACCAGTCATCAAATGCACCTGAATCATAGTTAGCTGGATCAGCAATAAATGAATCGTAAATATTTAATGGTTCATATCCTAATTCTTCTTTACCCATATTAGCAATTTCAATAAACTGATTGATATCTTTTTCACTAACTGCTGTAGATGGTCTTGTTCCAGGTGGATATAAAATGATTCCACCACTTGTATGATTAGTAGATACTCCACCAATATTAGGATGTTCAATTATCCAGTCAGCCATAGCTTTTGTTTCAGGATTTGATAAAGGATATTTACCAGCACCTGCTTGTCTATTTTCTGGGAACCAGCCATATGGATAATTACGATTAAAATCTAAAGACCAATCTTCTTTCTTTTCTTTCAGATTTTCATCTCCATCAAATGCTTCAAAGTTTCCTTCTACATAAATATCATAGAAATCACCATCCGCATCACCCGGGTCTCTTTTTGCCATAATGCCGGAGTCATCTTTATCTTTTTTCCAAGCTCCATAAGGAGTAGGAATACGCATCATACGAATAACGCCATCACCATCTAAATCTTCACTTCTAATACCACCATTTTCAGGATTATGTACTCTATTTACAGAACGAATTGAATAAGGTGTAGTAAGATAAGTTTCAGCACCATCTGGTGAAATCCTAGGTACTACATAAATTGTCATTCTATCTAGAATTTTAGTAATAACTTTATCTTCCCCATATCCTGTTAGTAATACATCGATTGCATGCATTGCAGCCATTGAACCAGTAACTTCACCAGCATGCGTATTCCCATCAATATGAAATGCAGGTTTATCTAAAGCTGCACCTGTCTTTTTATTTGTGATAGTCATTGCATAAACATTTCGATTTTCTTCAGTAACACAAATTGACTCTAAATCGCAAAGTTCAGGGTATTTATCTGAGAAATACTTCAAATTCTTTTCAAGTTCATCATATTTATAATAATGATCATATTGAAATGTAGTTTTCATAAGCTAACTCTCCTTTTTGTCTATTATAAATATTTTTTCAAGCAAATCCATAGTTAGTTTTTTAATCCTATATATAATATAAAAAGAAAGAGGTATCGCTATGACAAGATTTGATATTGTAATTATTGGAACAGGTCCTGCAGGACTTGAAGCAGCCATTACAGCAAAAATAAGAAACAAAAATATACTCTTGCTTGGTTCTAAGAAATCAAGTATGAAAGTAGAAAAAGCACATACTGTTGAAAACTATTTAGGTTTACCTCATATTAGTGGAGCTGATATGCAAAAAGCTTTTCTAAAACATATAGAAGAACTAGGCATAGAAATAACTGAGGACCAAGTAGTTTCTGTTTATAATATGGGTGATTATTTCATGGTACAAACAAAAGCAAATTACTATGAAGCTAGCACTGTTATTTTAGCAACAGGTGTCACTACTGCTAAGCCTTATCCAAATGAAGAAAAGTTATTAGGTAAAGGTGTAAGTTATTGCGCTACTTGTGATGCTCCATTATATAAAGGTAAAACTGTTGCAGTTATTGCGACAAATAAAGAGGAAGAACCTGAAGTTACTTTCTTAAAAGAATATGCAGAAAAAGTATATTATTTTCCACTATATGAAGAGGCTGGTGATTTAGATAATATTGATATCAGAAAAGAAAAGCCACAAGATATTATCGGTGATAATAAAATTAAAAAACTTAAAACAGACAAAAATGAATATGATATCGATGGCTTATTTATATTAAGAGAATCAGTAGCTCCTAAACAATTAGTTCCAGGACTTGAAACTGATGGTCCGCATGTAAAAGTTAATTTAGACATGAGTACAAATATCCCAGGTTTATTTGCTTGTGGTGATATCGCTGGATTACCTTATCAATATATTAAATCAGCAGGCCAAGGTAATGTTGCAGCATTAAGTGCTGTTAAATATCTTGTATCACCCAGGAAATAATTTTTACAAATACAAGAAGTTTTGATATGATATTGCTGAAGTTAGTTTTGACTAACTGAGGTGGATTATGTCATTAGAAAATGTTGTACGTCAATGTGCTCCTACTTTAGCAAATATTAAAACTGGCAGTTTATTTCCTGTACCTTATACTTCAAAAGAAGTTATACAAAAAGAAATACAAGAATTAAATAAAATCATTTACCCTAAAGGTTTATGTTTAATTCCTTTAAGATACACTGATAAACACATATGCTTGTTATATATGTTTCGCCCTGAACGACTATCAGATGATTTAAGTAATATAGAAGCACAAGAAATTCTATATCAAAATGGATATAAAGAAATTTCTACTTCTAAATGTATTCATCATTTAATTGAAAGATTAGAAAATTATGCTGAATTTCCACATGAAATCGGATTATTTTTGAGTTACCCTGTTAGTGATGTAAAAGGTTTTATTGATAATCACGCAAAAAACTGTAAATTTTCTGGACTTTGGAAAGTATATGGTGACGAACAACTGGCTAAAGATTTATTTGTAAAATATCAAAAATGCACTTCTATTTACTGTGCAAATTATCATTCAGGTATTAGTTTTGAAAAACTAGCAGTAGCTTCAAAATAGTTACTGCTAGTTTTCATTCATTTTAGTAGATAACAATACAAAACTAACTATAATAAAATCTATATAAAATAAATAGGAGATAGATATGTTACTTATAGATAAAACATTAATGAAATTATCTTCAGGTTTATGGGGATGGATAATTGCGATTGTTGTTGTAAGATTTACATCATTAATCGGTATAACATATTTTGCAAAATATATTTCTGAATTCTTAGGTCAAATTTTTACCTCATCTATTGATCTAAGACAGTTAAAAACAGTCATTATCATGGCTTTTCTAGCTTCTTTATTGACTCTAGTATCACAACTTATCCAGGGAGAACTTGAATATCGTTGTAACGCAAATGCTCGAATTAATCTTAGAAAAACAATATTTAATCAAGTATTAAATTTAGATGTTGGATATATTGAAACTATTGGTCCTGTATCTGCTATTACAAGCAGTTTGGATGCAGTTGAGCAGGTAACAATTTATTATTCAACATATATTCCAAGTTTAATATCTGCTGTTATATCTCCTATCTTTTTATTTTATCAATTAAAGAATATTTCTCTTTTTACTGCCCTTTTACTTTTAGCTATATCGTTAAGTTTATTACCTCTCAATAATATCTTCCGTAAAAAAATAGAAACTCTTCGTAAATCCTATTGGCACTCTGTAGAAGATATCAGTGCTTATTATTTAGACAGTTTAAAAGGTTTAACAACTTTAAAATTATTTAAACAAGATAAAAAACATGAACAGATTTTATCTCAAAAAGCTAATCAACTTAATATAGATATCAATAAGTTCATGAAAATTAACTTTACTTCTTTTTTAGTAACTGAAGCACTTATTTATGGAGCCATTATTATCTGCATAATTCATACAGGAATGCAATTAAAATCATCTCTTATTTCTATAGGAAATGCTTTAACCGTTTTATTATTATCTTATAGCTATTTTTCAACAATCAGACAATTAATGAATGCAACACATAACGCTTTAACTGCTGTTTCAGCTGCTCAGAAACTAGAAGAGATTTTATCAATAGACACTAATCGACCATTTAATAGAGATTTAAAAGAAGACTCTCCAATATTTGATGGTATCAAGCTATCTCATATTAATTTTTCTTATACTAAAGAAAAACCTATATTAAAAGATATCAATTTAATTGTTCCTAAAGGTAGTGTAGTAGCTTTAGCAGGGTTAAGTGGATGTGGTAAAAGTACATTAGCATCATTAATTATGCGTTTTGTGGATGCTGATTCTGGAGATATTTATATTGAAGGAAAGAATTATAACTCTATGCCTGTTCAAGAATTAAGAAAGAAAATCATATTAGTTCCTCAAAGTGTTTATTTATTTACAGGAACAATACGTGAAAACCTGTATATTGCTAGTGAACACGCAACTGATGAAAGATTATATGAAGTATTAGAACAGGTGAAGTTAAAAGATTTTGTTGATTCGCTTGAAAATGGCTTAGATTCATTTGTTGGTGACAGTGGTTCAAGATTGTCTGGTGGCCAGAAACAAAAAATTGGTATTGCTAGAGCATTACTTTCTGATGCCCCATATATTATTTTTGATGAAGCAACAAGCGCTGTAGATAGTGAAAGTGAACAAGAAATATGGAAATGTATTGAAGAATTATCAAATACAAAAACATTAATTATCATCTCTCATCGATTATCTACAATTAGAAACTCTGACATAATTTATATGCTTAAAAATGGTGAAATATTTGAATCAGGAAATCACGAAAAACTCATGAAAAATAAAAAATTGTATTATGCATTAGTTAATGAACAAGACGCATTAGAAAGGATGGCATAAATTATGGAAAATCAATTTAAATATTCTCTTTCTACTATTATAAAGCGTCTTTTGATTTTTGCTCGTCCAATAAAGTCATATCTAATCATCTCAACTTTAGCTTCTATAATAGGTAATCTTAGTCATATTGGACTTATGGGATTTGGATCTTTATATTTATTATCTTTGACTTGTTATCTAAATACTAATCCTGATAAATGGTTAATTTTAACAATCATTTCTGCTTCTTTAATTGCTATTTGTAGATATTTGGAAGGAGTATATTCTCATATAGGTGCTTATGGTGTACTTGCAAGCTTAAGAGTACATTTGTTTTCTATTATTGATCGTATCTCCCCTGCTTTTTTAATTGATCATAAAAAAGGAGATTTAATGTCTATTGCGATAAATGATATAGAAACATTAGAATACTTTTTTGCTCATACTATTGGTCCTATGTTTACGGTAATTATTTTGCCATTTGTTACACTGATTGTTGCTTATCAAATTCACCCTTATTACTTTATGGTACTTTTACCATTATTTATTTTAATATCTATTGTTATTCCCTTAATTGCACTAAAAGCAGGAAATAATATTGGTATGAATTATCGTAAATCACTAGGTGAATTAAAATCATTAATACTAGAAAGTGTATACGGTATACGAGACATTCAAATATACAATAATGGTGAAAAAAGATTAGAAAAAATATTAAATGAAAATGAAACAGTAAATAAAGCATCGCATGGTCTTACTCTTCACCAGCAAATATTATCAAGTGTTCCTAATTTCTTTATTTATATTGCACGTATATTAATCATTGTCGTATCAGCTTATTTAATATCAATCAATCAAAACAATCCAACAGGAACGATATTAATTTCTTTTGTTGCAGCAGCTTCTTTTTCATCAACTTTTTCTCTAACTTTTGTAGTTACACATCTTTTAGAAACTTTTGCTGCTGCAAAAAGAATATTTATGATTGAAGATACTATTCCAACTGTTAATCAAAAAGAAACTACGCAAACTTGTGGTGAAATAAAGAATATCAAATTTAATAACGTTTCTTTTGCTTATCCAAATACAGATGTTGAAGTATTAAAAAACTTGAATTTTGAAATAAAAAAAGGAGATAAAATTGGTATCTTTGGCCCTAGTGGTATAGGTAAATCAACCCTGTTTAGATTATTATTAAGATTTTATGATCCTAATTCTGGAACAATTTCATTCAATCATATCGATTTAAAAGACTTATCTTTCAATGAAATCTATCAAAGAATTGGTATGTTAGAACAAGAAACATATTTATTTGATGATACTATTTTCAATAATATTGCCATAGCTAAAGAAGGAGCCTCTCTTGATGAAGTAAAACATGCTGCAGAAAAAGCAGGAATTGCTAGTTTAATTGATACATTACCTGAAGGATATAACACAGAGATGGGCCAAATGGCTTCAAGATTAAGTGGTGGTGAAAAACAAAGAATTGGCATTGCAAGAATTATGCTTGCTTGTCCTGATATTATTGTTATGGATGAACCAACCAGTGCTCTTGATGTATTCCATGAAAAAGAATTACTACATACACTAAAAACCGAATATAGTCATTCTACATGGTTAATTATCTCTCATAGAATGTCTACATTAACCTGTTGTAATCGTTTATACAAACTTGAAAATGGTCAACTAATACAAATTAATTAGATAATTCTAAATATTGTTTTAATTCACTCATACAATTCATTGCGTCTTTATAACCTAAATGGTAGAGATTACCTAGTTTCTCAACATTACTTTCTATTCTACTAATTGTAATAGGAACAGAAGGAGAAATAGTAAATACTCTACCTTCTTTTGTTAATTTTTCAATTTCATCACATTCACGATTATATTCAATCTGACATTCGCTTAATGTATTTGCAAATAAAGGATAACTTTTATATCTTCTAAATGCATGCATATCTAATTCATTAGGTTTACGGAAATTCACATCTCTTGTTCTTACAATGACTATTTTTTTGTAATCATTAGCTAATGCCCATTCATATGGAATAGCTTTAGAACAACCACCATCAAGATATGGTTTTCCTTCTACTTTTACCATTTCTGATACATAAGGCATAGAAGCAGAAGCTTGTATTGCTTTATAAATATCTTTACATTTTCCTTTTTCAAAAAATGTTTGTTCACCAGTAACACAATTTGTACAAGATGCGATGAATCTTTTCTTTTCATCATAGAATAACTCATTATTTAAAGGATCCGTTTTATTGATTTGTTTAAATACAAAATCAAAACCAATAATTCCTTTATTTTTTCTTATTGCTTTAACACCAACATAGCGACTGTCATGTCTATATTTAAGATTAATTCTTGCTGTTCTACCAATATTACCAGCTACATAATTCACACCATTCATTGCACCAGCAGAAACACCTATAGTACAAGATAAATTAATATCATTTTCCATTAATGCATCAAGCACTCCCGCTGTATATAATCCTCTAAATGCTCCACCTTCTAATACAATGCAACCATCTATCGTTTTATTACTTGCAATACCACATGGTATTTGATCTAACTTTGAATATACTTCCATAATTTTTTCCTTTTTAACAGGAGATATCATAATTATTATTTGAAACAAATTAAATATACAAATGAGGTCAAATGACAAAAAAAGTGCCAGTCTATATATTAGAATCTGACACTTTAATTTATTTTATTACAAGATTATTTGTTATCTTCAGCAACTGCTTTAGCAGCATCACGTCCAGAAACGATAATTTCTGTAATAGCATTACCACCTAAACGGTTACCTGCATGATAGCCACTTGTAACTTCACCAGCAGCATATAAACCAGTAATTGTCTTACCATCTTTATCTAATACATGGTGATTAACATCAGTAACAAGACCTCCCATTGTATGGTGAGTTGATGGAGCTAAGAAACGGATACGTAAGTTTTCTAACTTATATGTATCTGGTAAGTAGTTACCATTTTCATCTTTTTCAACATCACCAACAGTAGCAGTATATGCAAGCTTTTCTACAGGTAAATCAGTAGATGTTCCCATTACATAGTTATCATATTCAGTAATTGTATCACGTAATGTTTGTTCATCTAAGTGAAGCATTTCAGCTACTTCTGCAACAGTTTTAAAGTACATACGTCCTTCGATATCATTAGCACCATTACTAAATCCACCAACACCAGCAGTTATTGCAGTATTAGAAACTTCAACATAAATACCAGGAACATACTTTAAGCCAAGTTCATCAGCTAATTCTTTAGTCATACCATTTTCAAATGCACCTTTAGATAATACGTCACGTTCAGCAGATTCATCTACATAACGTTTACCAGTAGCAGCATTAATGTAAATAACGTTTTCTCCTGCACCACCAGCAAGATTACCATTATCAACCCAACCTAATGGCATCATTTGTGTCCAACCCATTCCATCAGTATCAGCACCTACTTCTTCAGCCATTGTAATACCGTCACCTTGTAGTGAAGAACGGTTTGTTGTACCAATATTATCAGCGATGAAGCTATCATCCCAGTAATCATTTGTTTCTTGCACTTTAGCAATATTTGCACCATAACCACCAGTAGCTAAAATAACACCCTTATTTGCATGAGCAACTACTTCCGTACCATCAAATTTCTTAGCTTTAACACCAGTTACTTTTCCATCTTCTTCGATTAGTTCATAAGCTGTTGTTCTTGTCATAATTTCATTAGCATCATTAGCTTTTGTAATTGTGTTTGCAGGTACAGCAAAATAAGCACCCCACTTAGATTCTAGGAATTCACCATCAACAGTTCCACCTTTAACACTGTTTTCACGTTGCCATAAACAACCAATCAATGTAAATGCACGACTGATATCAATATCTGCACCTTGAGCAGTTAACCATGGATAAATATCTTGTCCACCGTTAACAAATTCTTTTACTTTTTCGATATCACTGTAAATCCATACAGAACCATCTTTATTTGGTCTTAAACCACCATAATATGTTTGGAAAATATGTAATTCAGGAGTAGAGAATAAAGTTAAATCTGTTTCTTTCTTTCCTGCATCAAGTTGAGGTTGAGCCCAAGCCATATATTCTTTGATCTGACCTTTTAAAGTCTTTAATACATCTAAGTATTCAGCATGAACACCACGTTCAGCATTTAGAGTAATGTCTCCTGCAACAAACGGATGATCCGCATCAATTGTTCCATCAAATTCATCCTCTGACCAGTTAGCAATTGTATTTAGAATATGTAAACGACCAGCATCATTCTTTACTTTAGTATAAGTTTTTCCTTCATATTCAGCTTCTGTAGCATCTGGATTTTCAGCATCCCATACTACTGCTTGATAAGCTGTCTGATAAGAACCACCAGAAACTAATGTATTACCACCAATTTCAGCATTTTCTTCCATAATTAGAACTGTATTACCATCTTGAGCAGCTTGAGAACCAGCCATCATACCAGCTCCACCTGCACCAACGATAACTACATCCCAAGTACCTTCAACAGTATCACCTGCTTCATGTTTAACAGTATTTTTCTTAAATCCATCAATATCACTAGCTTTAGCTTCAACAGCTGCAGCAGCTACGGCATCTTTTAAACCACGACTTGAGAATGTTGCGCCTGATACTGAATCAACTCCAGAACCATTTGCTTCAATCATATCAGCAATTAAGATATCAAATGCACTAGTACCAACATGTGCTGTTTCAGTTGAATCTGTAACTTCAATTGATTCAATCTTATCATCACCGAATGTTACAGATACAGTAATTGGACCATTGTATCCTTTTGCACTACCTGTATAAGTGCCTGCTGTATAAGTTACAGGAACATTTTCCTCACTATCAGTAGAACCTGTTTCTCCTTTTTCAGCATTTTCAATTGCCTTTGCAGCAGCAGCTTTAATACCATCTGTTGTAAAAGTAGCTCCTGATACGCCATCAATTTCTGCACTTTGAGCAGTTTTAATTTGTTCAGCTAATTCTTCTAAAGCTGCTCCTCCAATTGTTTCAGTTTCATCTGGTCCTTCACATTTAACATCTGTAATAGATTTAGCATCCGTTGTGATTGTAACTGTGACTTTTCCTCCGAAACCATCTGCTTCACCAGTGTAAGTACCAGCAGTATATTTGCCTGTTTCTCCACCATTACCTGATGAACAAGCAACCATACTTGCACACATGAAAACAGATAAAATTAGTTTACTAATCTTTTTCATTATTTTCCTCCCTTTTAGCTAATCCAATTAGCTAATTTATATTATATTGCAATTTTGACTATCTTTATATATGAATTATGATATTGTTTTCCTAT
>OIWM01000754.1_pt1 | contig 37111 bp, 24 predicted proteins | sample 1587451 | NCBI WGS metagenome assembly OIWM01 (sample SAMEA3888907, study PRJEB22519) | human gut metagenome | biome: human gut; feature: human-associated habitat; material: faeces | place: Denmark | collected 2011
CAAGAATGGATTTTTTGTGCTTGACGATAAAAGAAGCGATTTTTTTCATGATACCTTCTGACCTCCGGTTACATAAATTTTCGTTTGAGAAATGCCGAGCGAAACACTGACAGCCTGGGATATCTCCGCTTTCAACGCCGGATTCGATGCACCGCTGCAAACAATCCAAACGCCGCAGATTTTGGGACACAGCTCCTTGACCACCACCGGTGTTTCGCCCTTTTCCCGGTCGGTCGCATAGGCAAGCCGTTTTTCGGTTGTTTTGGCTTTTTTGGTTTCATCACCGCTTTCGTCTAAGGTTGCATTGCTTGCATAGACCGTTTCATAGGAGGTTTCCGCCGTGATAAAAATCTGCGCTTTTCCGGCACCGTCCACGGCTTCCACGGTTTGCTTCAAACGGCTTTCCAAGCCGGAAAGATAGCTTTCGAGCGAGGCGGGATCCGTCTTTTTTTCGGAAGTGACTTTCCCGAACAATCCGGCAAAGGCGATGAGAAACAAACCGATACATACGGCGGCGGATAAGAAAAATTTCTTTTGTTTGTCCGAAACGGACGAAAAGTGTGCCTTGTTCATGCTGTTCCTTCCTTTTTTGCATCTTTTTTGAAAAGAGCCTGTTTGTTATGTGCCGTACACAAGATGTTCGGCATAATCCTTTGCACTGTCACGGATTTCCGGCGCGCATTGTTTGCCGAACGACAGCGAAACACCGGCAGCGGATACCAGAATTTCTTCGTTTTGCTTGCTTACAGTCAAGTCTATGCACACGCTTTCGGGTTTTATGCCGTATTTTTCGAAGATGGCATCGGAAATGCGTTCTTCGAGAACCGTTTGAGTTCGTTCGATGACAGCCGAAAGCCCGTCTGCATTGTCCGGAACACCGTCGGCAGGTGCGGTCTCAGCGGCACTCGAAACGCTGTCAAACGCGAAAGATATGTCCGCTTCAAACGTGCCGGAATCGCCGAAAAGCGAAAAAAACGTCACGCAGACACATAACGCGCAGACCGTTTTTAAGGCCGCGTGAAGGCCTTTGGAGGAGGATGTGTGTGCATTTTCGGCCAAAATCTCGCATAAAAAGCTTGCGGCACAAATTAAAAACAGCTGTCGGAAAATTACGTCCGGCGATGGCATGGACGGCACGTCCTTTCTTTCAAAAATCACGCAGAGTTAAAGCGTAAGAGCCGTTTCGGTACACGACGCAAACAAAATCATGCCGTTTGCCGCCGCAAAGACGCAGATGGCAATGAGAATGTTCAACGCGCCGCCGACACTTTCCAAAAACGACGTGAATGGCCGCGTTCCCATGAGTTTGGAGCAAAACAACGCCAACAAAACGGCAAATTTGAACGCAAGCACCGTGCATAACGTCGGTATGACCAAATACAAAAGATACGCAATCCCGAGTGCGCCGAAAGCGGTCTTTAACACGCTTGCCGCGCCGAGCACCGTCCGAAAGCATTCGCTGAGCATATTTCCGGCAATCGGAATGAGCCGCGCCGCCGTAAAGCGGATGCCGCGCACCGCCGCATTGTCGGCACCGGCCGCCGTGCGGATGCACACGGCTTGGATGCCGCCGAACACCGCAAACAGCACGCCGAGTCCCCACGTGCAGAAATTCCGGATAAAGCCGATGAAGCCCGAAAGGTCAAGCGTTTTGGACAATGCCGATAAAAAGCCAAAGGCAAGCACCGTTTTCACACACGGAAATACGATCCGCGCGGCCAAAATTTGCAGAATGCCGAGCGTAAATGCCGAGGCGGAGGCTGCCGCCGCACCGCTTCCCACATTGCCGGAGGACGCCATGAGGAAGCTTGCCGCGGCGTTTGAAGCGGTCATGAAGGCCGCATATTCCTCCAAAAAGCCGCTCACAGCCGTAAGCACCGGCACGGCGGCGTTGACCACAATCGTACAAACGCCGAGCAAACACGCAAATTCCGCAAGCCGCGAACCGCTTCCGAGATTTTCGGAATAGATCCCGATCACGCTCGAAAGTAAGATCACGGCGACTAACAGCGGAAAAACCGCAAAGCTTTCCCGGAGTGCCTTTGCAAAAGCGTCGAATCCGAAGTGCCACAGCGTTTCGGGCGAAAGAGCCATGGCGGCACGCTGTCCGGACTCGACAGCCTTGTCAAAGGAAAGATCGCCGTCATCGGTGAGGGCATTCATTTCGGCAAAAATGACATCTGTTTGCGAAGCGGATTCTGCGGAAAGTGCCTTGACGGTGCAGGCTTGCGGAAAGAGGAGAAAAAAGAAATCGCTTTGCGGACAAGGGTTGCATGAAAGAATCGTCCTTTCTTTGAAGCTCCTTTTTTTGACGTGTCGGTAAAGCTTACTGCAATAAGGCAAGCACCTGCTCGAAGACCTTTTTTAATAACGGCAGGCACAACGCCAAAATCACGCTTTTGCCGCACAGCTCCGTTTTTCCGGCAAGAGCCGTTTCGCCGCAATCGCGGCAGAGATCGGCGGCAAGCGTTGTGATAAAGGCGATGCCGCAGGCTTTGAAGATCAGCGTAAACAAGTCGGCGTTATCCGCATTGCCGCAATAGGCGCGCAAAACGTCCACGGTCGGTTTTAGAATGCCGATGGCGCACACCGTAAAGCCGAGGCAGAGAAACAGCGAAACAAAGGCGGCATATTCGTCCTTCAAGCGGCGTAAAACCACCGTTAACACAAGTCCCAGCACGGCGAAGCCGAAAATTTTGTATAAACTCATCGCTATAACCCGAAAATGTTCCGTACCGACGTGAATAACCGATCGATCTCACCGACAAGCATAAGCAGAACGATGATGATCCCGGCAATCGTGACGAAAACCGCTTGTTCATCTCTGCCGGATTTTGAGAGTATGTTTCCGGCGACCGATACAAGGATCCCGACTCCGGCGATGCGTAAAATGAGTGTAACATCCATGATTTTTTCTCCTTCGTTTGCACATTTACAGCAGAATGAGTGCGGCAAGAAGACCGCACAAAACGCCGAGCTTGCGGTATAGGACGCATTTGGCATCGTCTTTGGCAGCATATTTTTTCTCTAAGGCGGATAAATCGGCAATCGTGCGCGTAAGCACTTCGCATTCGGTCTTGCGAAAGCCGCTTTTGCCGAGATTTTCGGCAAGCGCGGTATAGATTTTGATGTATTCCTCCGGAAGAAAGGCGCGAACCTCTTCAAACGCCCTTGCAAAGGCGTCGGGAACGCCGCTTTTGAGAACACGGCAAAAGCCGTGCTTTTCCGTTATTTTCCCGTTAAAGCCGGCATAAATGTCCGTAAGCGGAAGACCGCCGTTTTCAATGCCGTTTTTGATGCGTACCAGTAATTCAAGCAGCTCGGCACGCAGCGCGGCATTTTGCCGCCGCACGGCGGATAAGTGTGCGCCATACAGCGAGATAGCGCCCGATACAAGCAAAATGCCGATGTACTTTAACATGGTATCCGATTGACGCTGCCGTCCGCATAGTCGTACAGCGTCTGCGAAACGGTGCCGCCGCGGCGTTCCAAAACGGCTATCGTGCGAAAAACACCTTCATCGCACAGCTTTTTCACGGCCGGGTGCTTAAAGACCTCCGAAACATCCGCGCCGTGGAGCGAAGCCAAAAAGACGATGCCGCCGAAATGCGCGTCGGAAATAACGGCGGCTTCCTTGTCCGAGCCGATTTCGTCGCATATCAGAATTTCCGGCGAAAGCACACGTGCGGCACATTCCAAGCCTCTTGCTTTGGAAACGCCCGAAAGCACATCGACCGCACACCCGGAAAAGTATTCCGGAAGATAGATTTCGTCGCGTTCGTCTAAAATGCAAACCCGGTAAAACCGCCCGTTCCCGACGCTTTTGGTGCGGATGTCGCGCGAAAGACCGATGGCAAGATCGCGCAACAGCGTGGTTTTTCCCACGCCGGGCGGCGAAATGACCAAAAGGCCGCCGTTTTCGAAGCCGTGTGTGGCAAAATACGACACGAGCGGCGCGGCACAGCCGGGAACGTGATGCGGCAGCCGGAGGTTAACGCCGGTAATCTGCGTAAATCCGGTCATTTCGCCGTTTTGGCTTGCCGCTTTTCCGAACAAGCCTGCCCGGATGCCGTAACGCGTGATGTAGCCGCGGCGCACGCTGTCTTCAAACGCATAAACCGAACCGCCGCAAAAGCGGTATAAAAACTCTTCAAGCTCGCTGTCGGTGATCCGCACACAGCGTGCCGGCTCCATACAGATGCCGGTGTCGCACAGATAGCGGTTTTCACCGTCGATGAAAACGGTGGTGATATTGCCGGCACGAAGCCGCAGTTCGGAAAGCTTTTCCGTGACCGTCTGCGGCAGCCTGGTCAAAGCGGAACGCACACTGCCCGGCAAAAAGGGAAGAATACGGTATAAACTGCTGTCATTCATGGTCAAAAACTCCTTGTCTTTCAAATTCTTTTGGATCGGTTGTTCCGTTATGTTCTTTCCAAAAAATTGTATACGGCGACGATCTGCTCCCAGGTGCGGATATCGATGACGCCTGTCACGGGAAGATAGAACCGCTGTTGAAAGGCACGCACGGCTTCTTCGGTGGCGGAGCCGTATATGCCGTCCGGGGTGGGTGCCGGAATTTCGGGATAGGAGGCGGAGATGCGCGTTAAATACTCTTGCATGAGCCGCACATCTTCACCGCGCGAACCGCGCCGCAAGGCGTTTCCCGGAAAGCTTTGTGCGCCAAGCTCCGGCGTGACGACCGTCAGAATGTTTTCATAAACCTCGTACAGCTTTTCCCAGACGGCGGCATCCGTTTCGCCTGTTTCGGCAAGGCCGAACTGCGCCTGAAAGCGCAAAAGCGATTGCTCGGTGCCGTTCCCGAATATGCCGTCGAGAGCCGGTGAGGGAATGCCTTCGTAAAATAAACCGATGTAGCTGAGAAGAAACTGCAAACGCGCCACATCTCTGCCGGTATCGCCGCGCTTTAACACGACCGTCGGCGGTGTTTCGGGAAGCGTGCCGGTTTCTCCTGCACCGTTTAATTCCGCAAGCTTCAGAATCGATGCATAGACATACGAGATTTTGTACCACGTCGCTTTTCCGACAATGCCGTCCACCGTTAAGCCGAAAATTTCTTGGAAAACGCGGACGGCCGAATCCATGGCTGAATCAAAGACCCGATAAATCGGATTGATGCGCGGAATGAGCGGATAGTTTTCGGCAATACGGTATAATTGCCGGCGGATATATTCCACCTCCGCCCCCTGTGAGCCGAATGAAAGGGGAGAACCCGGATAGGAACGCTCAAAATTCGAAACAACATCGGTAGAGGCAAGCTCAATATCGTCGCCATAGTAGTAGCGTAAAATGTTTAATGCGGAATAGCCCTGTGCACCAAGGCTTTCCGAACCCCATTGCGACATTCCGGCACAGCTTGCACGGCGGCCGTCACAATAAGAGGTGAAGAACGGACTTAACGTTTCACTGTGGCGGATATAGACGTTGAAAAGCTCATCCACAAGCCTGTTTATGTTATCGAAAATGTTGCGGCCCGGTACAAAGGATTGGTCAAATTGGGTGGAGTTGGTGATGTCGAAATCATAGCCCTGGCTGGGATACCATTCCGTGTAGATGCGGTTGAGCGTTAAGGAAATGATCGCTAAAATGTTTGCGCGAAGCGCCTCCTCCGACCACGTCGGGTAAATTTCGGAGGACGCGACGTTTTTGATGTAGTCCGGAAAGGAAACATAAACATTTTCGGCGTTTGCGGAGGGGACGCCCAAATGCACGACCACGGTTTCGGGAATGACGACCTGCCTTGCGATAAACGGCTCGGCTATGGCATCGCCGGGACCGCGCTGTGCGCGCTCGGTGTCGCTTAGCAGTTCATTCGGCGGTATTTCGTAGACGATGATACCGCCGGTCGTTCCCTCATAGCCTTTGGAAAGCGGAGTTAACAAAAGAGGGAGCGTGCTGGTCTTTCCGGCAAATACCGGCACGTGAAGCACGCGCACCGGGAAATAGCCGGCAACATTTGCATAGACATCCACTGCCGAATAGGGGATATCCGGATTGTATTCGTTTAGGGAAATGGCAGGATCCGGGGCTTCCACCGAGACGGATTGTGTTGCGCCGGACGAATCGGTAAGCAGCCGATAGGTATAGCGTTCGGAATCAACCGGGAAATCCGAGAGAAAGCGGTTGTCAGAAGTCTGCGTGATGCCGGTGGTTTTGATATAGATATTCCGGTCGGCAAGCGGCAAAGCACCGTCAGCCAATTGCAGGGTCGCGCGAACATAGCCTTGATACAAAGTAAAACACCTCGTTTCGTTGTCTTGGTTTATCCTATTCGGATACTCGTCCCGATATGACAGCGTTTTTATAAGGCGAGTGCGAAAATCAGACATTTTTTGCAGACTCTGCGGCATATAATAACGTTGTACGGGATTTCCGGTGAAAAAGGTTGGATGCACAATGATTGTATATGCGGACGTGTTATTTGCGGTCAACTGGGTGATGGATTATTTTGCGCTGTTTGCCGCAGCGCGCGTGTTAGGACTTGCACAAAAACGCGGGCGGCTTTGCTTGGGTGCGTTTATCGGCGCGGCATATTGCGTGTTAAAGCTGTTTGTGCCGCTTGCCGAACCGCTTGCGGCGATTGCGGTTTCGCTTGTCATGTGTGCCGCCGCCGTGTGGAACGGAAAAGTGCTTACCTATATAAAGGCCGTGGTGTTATTCTATGCGGCAAGTATGCTCATCGGCGGTGTGATGACCTTTGTATATGAGCGTGCATATCGCCTGCGGCATCTGCCGCTGTTTCGTGACGGGCTTACGCCGGGAATGTTCTTTGTGTGCGTCGGCGTTTTGTTCGTTCTGTTATTCTTCTGCGGCCGCCTGCTTTCGCAGAAAACGAATGTGAGTTATGCGACCGTCTGCGTGAGGGTGGATGACAAAAGCGAACGTTTTCGGCTGCTTACCGATTCGGGAAATCTGCTACGCGATCCGTACAATGGTCTGCCGGTGATGATTTTGGACGGAAACAGCCTTGACAAGCTGTTCGGAAAGGATGGCTTCCACCGGCATTTCGATGCGTCGGAAACACTTGCCGTCAAGCGGAAATTCCGCTATATTCCCGTGCAGACGCCCGGTGGAGAGGGCATTTTGGCAAGCTTTTTGCCGGATGAGATCCGACTGTGCGAAAAAAACGGCAAAAAGCGGCGTATCGCTGCGCGTATCGCGGTCGATCTGCGGGAAAATCCCTATGGCGACAACGACGGGATCCTGCCGCTTGCGGCGATGAGTGCCTGACAAAGCCTGTATGAAAAAAACAACCGAAGATTCGGGAAAGGAAGATATGTATGAAGCTGAAAGCTGTTTGCTGCCGCATGACGATGTTTTTTGAAAAACTGCGTTCCGGAACTGCCTATGAAAAGAATACGGGACGCTTAAAGCTTTTATACCGCTTTTTCGGCGAAGATGCCGTGTTTTACATCAACGGCTCGCAGGTGCTTCCGTCGCCGCTCGACGCCGCAAACGAAGCCAAAGCTTTGGCAGAGTTGAAAAGCGAAGACAGGCTTGCAGCGGAAAAGGCGAAAAATCTGCTTGTCGAACGAAATCTGCGTTTGGTGGTGTATATTGCCAAACGCTTCGAAAACACGGGCATCGGGATTGAGGATCTGATATCGATCGGCACGCTCGGTCTCATGAAGGCCATCTCCACCTTCAACACGGACAAGAACATCAAGCTTGCCACCTATGCCTCGCGCTGTATCGAAAACGAGATCCTTATGTATATCCGCAAAACCGCCCGCAGCAAAAACGATGTGTCGCTCGAAGATCCGTTAAGCGTCGATTGGGACGGAAACGAACTGCTGTTATCGGACATTCTCGGCTCGGAGGACGATGAACTCGGCCGCCGCTTGGAGGATGAGGAGGAAAAGAAGATGATCCATCAGGCGGTTGCACGCTTAAATCCGCGCGACAGACAGATCATCGAGCTGCGCTTCGGTCTTTCGGAAAACAAAAATGCGTGTGGAAAAAAGAGCGAAATGACCCAAAAAGAAGTGGCGGATTTGCTCGGCATTTCCCAATCGTATATTTCGCGCCTCGAAAAACGGATTATCGCCGGACTCAAAAAGGATATTGCCGCTTTTTACCGTTAAGAGGTGAGAACGCGGAAAACCGTATAAATTTTTTGTAAAAATGGCACGTACATCTTGCAAATTCTCCCGAAAAGTGGTATCATATATTTTGAGTATATATGTCGATTTCGATCACTTTTTGAGGAGTAGGTACAATGACACACGGATACAGCAACTTAAAACCGAATATTGTTTTGCAGACAGGCACGGTTTTTTCCGCCGCCATGGCCGCGTGCGGTGCTGTGCCGCTTGCGAGTGTGACGCTTGCCGATCTTCCGGCGCATCCCTTTTCCTTAAAGCTTGAAGTGACCTGCCAAAGCAGCGAAAATCTTGTGTTTGCCTTTGCACCGGCGCATTTTCCGGCGTTTGATACGCATTTGTGCGGCGACAAGGCTACGCATACCGCGCTTATCCGCTTTTCTGCGGCGGATTTCGAAATCGGACACGCCTATCTGCATTCGCTTGCGGCTTTGACGGAGGCACTTTTGTGCGTCAAAGCGGAGATCGACGGCTTTGCGGTGTCGGCCGAAGTCAAAATACAGCTTTTGCCGAGCGACGAATGGCTCGGCATCGACAGCCATCCCGAAACGCTTGCGGCGTTTGTTTGCCCGGGCAGCCGCGCCCTTCAAACGCTGACCGACGGCGTTTTGCACGATACGCCGTTATCGGCACTTGCGGAGCATACGGATTCGATCCGTGACATCGTGAAAAACATCCGTGCCGGAAGCATGATCTGTGCCGCAAGGGATTCGTATTCGCCCGAACGGAGGCAGCGGATCAAAAGCCATGCGGCTTTATGCATTCCGAACGCGGTTGCGGCGACTCCGATGGAGCTTGCGTTATTGTTCTGCGCCTGCGCCGAGCGGTGCGGCTTTATGCCGACTGTGGCATTTGCCACAAACCTGTCGGGAGCGGTGAGCCTGTTCTGCGGCGTGCGCGCTCATCGCGTGCAGTCGGGAACCGGTATGCTTTCGGAAAGCTTATCCAAGGTGCGCTCCATGCTCGAAAACGGCGAAATGTTCCTTTTTGATCCGGCGATTCTCTCTTCGGCGCAAAGCATTGATGTTTCTTTGGCCGCCGCCGAAGCACACGGATATTTTTCCAAAAACGGGACAAGACTGTTGTTAGCGCTTGATATCGGCGAAGCGCGCGCAAACAGTGTCGCACCGTTTTTTGCCGAGACGGAAGAAGCGGCCGCCGAAGCGGAAGAAGCAAAGAGTTCGGCGCGCGATGTGTTGGCGTCCATCTATAACGGACTGTCCGGAAGCCGCATTTTTAAGGTGCTTTCGGGCGATTTCGGCGGCTATGACGTGCTGCCGCTTATCGGCTTTGCACCCGAGCGGCTGATTAACGGGCAGCCGGAGGCCATCGGCCCGATGGAGATCAGCGAAAAGCCGGCGCGCTTTGCGTCGTTAGCCGATGATTTTGCGGCATTTGCACTGCGGGACGAAAAAAACATTGCCTACAACAAAGCGGAGCTTGCGGACATACGCGCCGCTTATGCCACGTTCGGCGCACGTATACAAGAGAAAAAATACTGTGTTACGGGATACTATGAAAAGACGTTTCATGAAAAAGCGTCTCGCATGACGTTTGGCCGCTCGCCGGGCTTTGCCTGCTATGCCATCGCCGGTTTTCTTCGCGTGCGTGAAACGGCGGACGCGAAAGAGCATTATCTGCCGCTCGTGTTTGTGCGTGTTCATTTAGAGCGGAACTTCGATTATCGGTTTTGTCCCATGGAGGACGCGCCGCTTGTCAATACGCTTGCCGCGAACCTCTTAGGCGTGAATGACAAGACCGCGCATCTTCCGGAAAACGTGCCGGACGTGCTTGCCTTTTTCGAAAAGGCGGCGGAAAACTGCAAGGACAGTGCCTATTCCGAAATCCGCGTGATCCGTGAAACCGCTTTAATCAAAGCCGATCTTTCCGACTTCATTTTGTGGAATCACATCGGTACAAACGCCCGTACCATGTTGAAAAACAAGTCTTTTGCCGCGCTTCTTACGGGAACGCCGGCCGAAGCACCGGAACCGAAAAATGCTTCAAACGGCTTTCGTCCGTTTGTCCGCTATGCGCCCGAAACGGTCAAAGAGGCCTTGTCGGACAGCCGAAATGCGCTTCTTTCGGGCGGCAGTGCATCGGATAAAGAGGATTTTCTCGTCAATGCCGCCGCTGTGGCGTTGGCCGACAGCCAAACCGTGCTTATTTCGTCAAACGAACCGGATTTTTTGGATTTTGCGGCGCAAAGCCTTGAAAAAGCGGGACTTTCCGAAGCCGTGCTTCGCTTGGATTTATGTCGGTCGCCGGAAGATGTTATCCGCGCTGTTCAAGCGCGCCTGGAGGCGCTGTCCGCTTTGGAGCGCACCTCGGCCGCACCGCAGTTAAAGAACGAGCTTGACGAGATCGCTTCTCGCTTAAAAAGCTATGCCGAGCGTCTGACGACGACCGACAAAGCCTTCGGCGTGTCGCTCCTTGAGCTTGTCGAATCGTTCGACAATGCGTATGATGCCACAGAGCCAAAACCGCTTCTTGCGGTGGAGCAGGCGGCTCTCGATAACCTGAACGGTGAAAAGCTGGATGCGTTATTTGATATGGCGGAACGCCTGGTACGACGTGCGCATAAGACGCTTGCTGAGGTGTCGCTCGCGGAGCAGGCGCCGCTTTCGTCGCATCCGCTTGCGCTTCTGTCGCCCGAAAAAGTGCCGGACGACGCGGTGCTTCATGAAATCTATGAGCTTATCGCGCGGATTTTGCCGGCTCTTTCGGAATACCGCGAAACCTTCTTTGAGATAAGCCCGATGCTTGGCATCCGAATTTCCGATATCCGGAATTTGGAGGCGTTATATACCTTAAACGAGCTGTACCGGCTGTTCATTTCGGCACGGGAATACGATATTCCCGAAGGCTTTGCCGCAAATGGGCTTTCGGCGTTTGCCGACAGTGAAAGCCGCCGCAGCCACGCGAAAAAGTGCATGGAAAACATCGAATATCAGCTTCGCTTCTTCTCGCCGGAGCTGTTTGAGGATGTGGACTCGCTGTTAGTCGGATACCGGGACGCGGACGACGACCGGTCGAATTTTATCAAAAAATTCCTCGTGAAGAAAAATCACAAGGACGTACTTTTGCAATATGTTACACCGGAAAACCGTGCGGAATTTGCCAAACATCCGGTGTCGGATATCTATAAACTGTTAGATGAATACCGCATCGAAAAAGCGGCGGCAGGGGAGTCGGACGCGCCCGAAGATGAAAATGCTGCGTCGCTTGCCGCATTGGTCGGAGAACTGAAAAAGCTGCTTGTCTGCCTGTATCCGGAAGAGCAATCCGACCGGCGTGCGACGGATGCACGCTTGATGAAGCTGTTTGCGTTTATCGAAAAGCTGTGTGCGGACGCCGCGCTCTCCAAAAAGCTGACGTTTGCCAGAGCACGGTTCGCGCAGGTATATTCGGAAAACGAATGTATGCTGGAGAAGCTTTCCGCGCTTCTCGGTGCGGACTTCCGCACACTTTCCTTCGAAACGGGTATTTTGAACTACGACGGCCTGTCGGGCTTTCTCAAACGCGTGGAGGAAAATCTGCCGGCACTTCCGGGCTGGGTGGATTATTTGGAAGAAGAAAAAGCGGCAGAGCCGTATCTTGCGGCTTTTTGCGGATATCTGCGCCGCACCGGTGTCAAACCGGGCACAGATCGCCTGTTTGCATCGTCACTGCTTTTGCCGGCTGTCACGTATATGCTGCAAAACGCCGGGTTGGAGGCGGATTGGAACGCGATTTCACGCGCCAAGGAAACGTATGCGCCGCTTGCCGAAAAAACAGCCGCTCTTTCGCTCGAAACCGCCCTGCAGACCCATCGCCAGCGCGTGAAGCACTATGCCGAAACCGAAAGTGCCAAGCTGTTCTCGGAAGCCGACAAAACGCTTTCGATCACCGCCTTTGCCGCGAAGCATCATAAGCATTTGTTGCGCATTTTCCCGATTCTGCTTATCAACACCGCAAGCATCGGCTCTGTCGCGCGCGGTGAATACATTGCCGATATGGCGCTGTGCGACGATTCCGACCGTCTGCCGCTTTCGCTCGAAGCGGCCGCTGCCGCCAAACGTGTCCTTCTTTTGACGCATACGCTGCGGCCCGGTCCTGTGGCACGGCTTATCGCAAAGGCCGGTGCCTTGCGCCTTGCCTTCCATAACCAAGAGACTGCGTTCACAAGCGAAACGCTCCGGCATACAACGCTTTGTGCGGCGATGGTCAACGGCACCATGCGCTTTGCCGCCGATCTTGCCAATCCTCAAGAGGCGGAGTTGTGTGTGACCAAAGCACTCGAAATGGCGCAAAGCGGAAACCGAACGGCCATCTTTGCCTTTACGCACGGCCAATGCGCCTATATGCGGCACTTGCTTTGCGTGACGGCGGAAAACGATAAAACTGCCCGCGAGCGGATCGAAACAGGGCTTGTGACGGTGCGCGACGCGTTTGAACCCTGCTATGAACGCTTTTCCGGCGCGGTGTTCTCGTTTGCCGCCGCGGCGGACAGCGAAGGAAATCTGTGCCGCGCGTTCTGCATGGGAAGCACGGAGGAATTCCGTAAGGCTTTGGCCGCTTCTTTGCAGACGGTGGACGGACAGGCTGTGCTTGTGACGTCGCTTTCGGCGAAGGAATTAGATCTGTTCGGAAAACGCTTGACGGCGGCGCGCGAATTATATTATGCGCTTCGTTTTGCCGTGCACGGCGTATCCGCTATGGAAGCGTCGGAGCTGCGGAGCGTTTCCGTGTTGGATGCCGCTTTGCTTGCGGCAGGGAACGAAGGCGTTCCGGCACGCGGCTATCTTTCGTGCGGTGCGGATCTTGTATCGCTGGACGGAAAGCGTGCGGATATGTACGACGTGACGAACGAAACCGATTTGTTTGAACGTTTGGATACCGCCGAACGCCTGAAAAAGAACGGCGTTTCGTTAACGCTTGTGTCGCCGCTCGACGCGGTGCGGCAGTTGGCCGACGGCATGAAAAACGCGTAAACTGTTTGTAGAAGAAACACCGAATGAAAACCGCCGAAACGGAAAAAATGATTTTGTCCGCAGCGGCATGGCGGTTTCGGACAAGTCCCGTTTTCGCGCGATTTGTTCGGTTCGGCAGTCTGCTTAGAAAGGATGTGCCTTATGCCCGTCATTGAAGGCGCTTGTATCGGCATTGATTTAGGCACGGCCAATTGCCTTGTCTGCAACAAAGATAAAGGCATTGTGAGCCGCGAGCCGTCGGTGGTGGCGTATGATATTGCCTCCGATCGCGTCATTGCCATCGGTTCGGAGGCCAAGCGCATGATCGGAAAAACGCCGTTCGGCATTACGACGGTCAAACCGTTGAAGGACGGAGTGATTGCCGATTTTGGTCTGACGCTTGCCATGATGAAGATACTTATCGGACGAGCCATGCGTTCGTCGCTGTTTGCAAAGCCAAAGGTTATCGTCTGCATTCCCTATGGGATCACCGAGGTGGAACAGCGTGCAGTGGAAAATGCCGCTGTCGAAGCCGGTGCTTCGGGCGTGGCGCTTGTGGAGGAGCCGGTGGCGGCGGCAATCGGTGCCGGACTTCCCATCCGTCAGCCGAAAGGCAATATGATCGTCGATATCGGCGGCGGCACAACCGAGGTCGCGGTGGTGACCGGCGGCGGTGTGGCGTTGTCGAAATCCCTACGTGTAGCCGGTGATGCCTGTGATAAGGCTATCGCGGAATATATCCGCAAAAAATTCAATGTTCTTATCGGCGAAAACACGGCCGAAAACATCAAGACCGAAATCGGTTCGGCACACGAATCGACCGATATCGGAATGCTTGAAGTGCGCGGACGCAACCTCGGAACGGGATTGCCGTCGGTGTTCAACATTTATGCGCGCGAGGTACGGGAAGCCATGAGTGCACCGCTCGGCGCGATGATCGATGTTATCCGTGCCACGCTGGAAAGCACGCCGCCCGAACTGTGTGCCGATCTGTATGACAACGGCATTATGCTTGCCGGCGGCGGTGCGCTTTTGGCAGGGCTGCCGCTGCTCATCGAGGAACGAACCGGCCTTGCCGTAACGCTTGCCAAGCATCCGCTTGACGCGGTGGCCGACGGAATCGTCAAGATCATGTCCGCCCGGAATTTACGCGGCGTTCTGACTGAGGTCAAAAAAGTTTAGCTTATCAAAAATTAAAAATAGAGGTAATCAACATGAACAAGCTTGAAAGAATCAAATTTGTAAACAATGACGCCGAAAATGCCGAGCGTCCCGTGTTTATCATCGTTATGGACGGTGTCGGTCTTGCACCCGACACGGCCAGCAACGCCGTCAAGAACGCCAAAACACCGACGCTTGATATGCTCATGGAAAAATATCCCATGTTAAAGCTCAAAGCGCACGGCACGGCTGTCGGCCTTCCGAGCGACGACGATATGGGCAACTCCGAGGTCGGCCATAACGCCATCGGCGCCGGTCAGGTCTTTGCACAGGGTGCAAAGCTCGTCTCTAACTCCATCGAGAGCGGAAAAATGTTCGACTCCAAGGCATGGAAAGAAATCGTTTCGGTCAAGGATACCGGCAAAACGCTGCATTTCATCGGCCTTTTCTCGGACGGCAACGTGCATTCCCATATCGATCATTTGAAGGCAATGCTCGTACAAGCCAAAAAAGAGGGCGTGCATACCGTCCGCATCCACATTCTGCTTGACGGCCGCGATGTCGGCGAAACCTCGGCTCTTGATTATGTGATCCCGTTTGAAGCGTTCCTTGCCGAATTGAACGACGCTTCGTTCGACGCAAAAATCGCTTCCGGCGGCGGCAGAATGAACATCACCATGGATCGCTACGGCGCCAACTGGCCGATGGTCGAAAAAGGCTGGCATACCCACGTTCTCGGCGAGGGCAGACAGTTTGCTTCGGCCGAAGAAGCCATCACCGCATACCGCAAAGAAACCGGCTGCATCGACCAAGACCTGCCGCCGTTCATCATCGCCAAAGACGGCAAGCCGCTCGGTACCATTGAGGACGGCGACAGCGTTGTGTTCTATAACTTTCGCGGCGACCGCGCCATCGAGATTTCCAAGGCCTTTGAAGAGACCGATTTTGACAAATTCGACCGCGTCCGCTTCCCGAAGGTCACCTATGCCGGTATGCTCGAATACGACGGCGACCTGCACATCCCGTCCCGGTATCTTGTCAGCCCGCCCGAAATCACCGGTACGATGGGCGAATTCCTTGCTAATACCGGCGTGACGCAGTATGCGCTTTCCGAAACACAGAAATTCGGCCATGTGACCTATTTCTGGAACGGCAACCGCAGCGGCAAATTTGACGAAAAAACCGAATGCTACGAGGAAATCAAATCCGATGTCGTTCCGTTCGAACAGCGTCCGTGGATGAAGTGCGCCGAGATCACCGACCGTCTTATCGAAGTGGCCGATGAGGGCAAATTCCGCTTTATGCGCGTCAATTTCCCGAACGGCGATATGGTCGGCCATACCGGCAACTACCTTGCAACCATCGTTTCCATGGAATCGCTCGATCTGTGCCTTGCAAGACTGCTTCCCGAAATCGATAAGGTTCACGGCGTGGCGATCATCACGGCTGACCACGGCAATGCCGATGAAATGTATGAACTCGATAAAAAGACTGGACTTCCCAAAGTCGATAAAGAGGGTCATTATAAGGCCAAGACCAGTCATACGCTCAATCCCGTTCCGTGCATTATCTACGATAACTTCGGTGCGGACAACTATACCGTCAAGACCGAAGGCTCGTACGGACTTTCCAACATCGCCGCAACGCTTGTCAATCTCATGGGCTACAAAGCCCCCGATTTCTGGGATGAAAGCATGATCGAATTAAAGAAATAACAGAATGTGCACCACGCTCTGTCCGGCTTCTTTGCCCGGGCAGAGCGAACGCCTATTCTCTCGAAAGGAGAATTCCATGCGCTTCAACTGTTTTGCCGCCGTGACAGCCTCTTTGGCTCTCGCTTTCGGCTCGTTTTTCGGTGTCGGTGCCGCACAGCCGATACAGGCGGATATCTCGACGATGTTTGACAGCCTGCAAGGCGAGGGAACGGCCGAAAGCCCGTATCTTGTAAGTGACGCAAACGCGCTTTGCCGCATGGCGGAACGCATTAACAGCGGCGACACGGCGTATGCGTCGGCATATTACCGCCAAACCGCACCGCTTGTATTAACGGAGCATACGCCCATCGGTTCGGAAAAATTCCCGTTTTGCGGTACGTATGACGGCAGTGGTTTTCCAATCATCTTCGAAAATGCTCCGACCGTTGCCGACAGCCGGTATGTCGGCTTTTTCGGCTATGCAAAGCAGGCGTGCTTTTCCAACATGGTGCTTGTCGGCGATTTGCGCGCCGATTCGGCAGAGGATCTGAACATCGGCTTTCTGTGCGGCTATTATACGGCCGAAAAGAACGGAGCGTACAAAATCCAAAACTGTGAAGTGCTGGGACAGATGACCGCCAAGGCCGAGAGCGTGCTTGCCGGTGGGCTTATCGGTCAAGTGCGCTTAAAGAACGGCACGCTCACGGTTTCCGACTGCTATTCCGAAATCGAGCTTTCGGCAAACGGCGTGCAGACGGCGTTTTCGGGCGGCCTTTTCGGCTTTGCGCACGCCGCCGGCAGTGCGGTCTTCCGGATGTCCGCCTGTGTGGCAAACGGCGCGGTCACGTCAGCTGTCCGAGAGTCGTATGCGCTTGCTTACGGCGGCGGTCTGCTCGGCTATTTTTACCAAGACGACGGTTGGATTCATACAGCAAGCCTTGCCGGACTGTATGAAGAAACCTACAGCCTTTCCGGCAGTGCTTTTCACGGAAGCGTGACGACGGACGGCGGCTCTTCGCGGTATATCGGCGCGCTCATCGGCTATGCCAACGGTGCTGTTACCGTAAACAAAAACTATGCCTGCGTCACGGAGCTGACACCGACCAATGCGTCGGAGAACGGGCAAAGCGTTTTGCGCGAAGACTTGTTTGACGCAGCCTTTTTGACCGAAAACCTCAGCCTTGATTTGACCAAATGGATTTGCCTTGCCGATAAAAGCGGTTTGCGGTTAAAATCGAACTATCCCGAGCTTATCAAACTGCAAACGGAACAAAATGTACCAAAAACGCTGCATTTCCAGCCGGTCAACTGTGAAACCGGCCTGTTTGCCGCCGCTTTTTACGGCGCGGACGGTAAAATGACCGGCGCGAGAAGCCTTGCATTTTCGGAAGCCGCCGCTTTTGCGGTGACCGTTCCGGAGGGCGCGGAAAGCTTTCGGGTATTTCTGTTTGCCGACTGCCGCAGCTTGAAACCGCTTTTGCGAAAGCCGCTCTCTTTTACCGTATGACCTACGCGCCCATTCCCAAAACGAAAGGACGAAATGACCCATGCACAAACTCCGTTTGCCCATACTCTTGGCAGCTGTTTTCGCGGCATTCTCCCTTTTAGCCGGTGCAGCACCGCAGCTCGATTACGATGTGGAAGCTCCGATGGATGAAAAAACCGAAGGCTTTGAGGAGCGTGCGGTACATAAAAACACAACCTCCGTCTATTCCGACACCCTGCAGGGCGGCGGCACGGCCGAAGATCCGTTTGTCATCGCTCATGCAAGCGATTTGCTGTACCTTTCCGAGCAGGTGAATGCCGGCAATGAACCGTATGGCAGTGCCTATTACGTCCAAAGCGCCGATATCGATTTGACCGGCAGCGCCTACACGCCCATCGGCACGCAAGCGCATCCGTTTTCCGGCTCGTATGACGGCGCGAACCATCGCATTCTGTATATAGATGCAGTCTATGAGGGCGATTTGTTCGGCGTTTTCGGCTATGCGCTTGCCGCCGATTTTCGGAATATGGATATTTATATGGAGGCGGACGTCACCTATAAGAACTTATTCGATACGGCAGAGGATAAGAATGCGTCGCTGTACGCCGGGATTCTCTGCGGCGTGTATCAGGTCGCAAAGGATTGCAACAGCACGGTTTCCGGCTGTCGCACGGACGGAAAGCTCACGGCGACCAACACCAAACGAACCGTCCATGCCGCCGGATTTTTCGGACTGCTTTCGGCAACTACCATTTATTACGGCGATGTGTTGGTCATCGATTGCGAAAGCGCGGCGGATATTACCGCCAATGCACGCTCCAGCCCGTATGCTGCCGGTATCGCCGCACGCGCCGAAACGCAAGGACGCGGAAGACTCGGCTTTGAACGCTGCTTTGTCAGCGGAAGCGTCGTTGCCCACGGCTATTCGACCGAATCCTACTCTGCCTGCGCAGGCGGTGTTGCAGGATGTCTGTATATCGACGAATCGGATTGGTCGGTTTGGTCAGAGCTTTCGGATGAGCCGGACGGATCGAAAACCTCGAACGCGGTCGATACCAATCGTATCAAAACTGCCTTAAAGGCGTGCGTGGTAGCTTCGGAAACACTGCACGCGTATTTGTCCAAACAGCATTCCCAAAGCACCGCTTATGTGGATTGGTTCGCTGCCAGCATATCGGAAAACATTACAATCATCAATAACTATTATCTGAAAAACGATACGATCGTCTGCAACGGCGGCGACCTTGCCGCAACCGAAATCGAAACCAAAGAGCAGCTGTATTCCGCCGAATTTCTTTCCGGAACGCTTTCGTATGATTTGGACGGCTTGTGGAACCTCACGCCGGGCAAAGCTCTGTCGTTACGCTTTGATGGCGCACGCATTTGGGTCTATCGCGACGGCGAGCAGCTCGTCCTTCTGCCGATCGGCGGTTCGGCCGGTTCGTTTGTCCTTTCCTATTGTGACCAAACTTGGCGTCCGCTTGCGTTCGACGTTATCGCTGTCGACGCGGAGAATCGCCGCTATACGACCGTGATTCCGTCGTTTGACGGAGCACGTTCTGTGACCGTGCTGTGGCTCGACCAAAACAGCCTGCGGCCGCTTGCTAAGCCTTGCCGTTTGTCAGTTTGAGCAGCGTTCGAACGGAATCGTATATTTCGCCGCCATGCACTAAGCGTGGCGGCTTTCTTTTTGTGCATATTGCCAAAAAATGCTGGTTAATTTTTACAAAAATCGAAAACGTTCATGACTTATTAACTTGTACGTGCTATACTATATTTGTATATAAACACTACATCATATTTATAAGGAGTGACACGCGTGAAAAAACCTTTATCCATCCTGTTGTCTGCCATGCTTTTGATCTCTTCGAGCTTTACCGCTTCTGCGTTTGAAGCCGAAACAGTCGAAGCGGCAGATGAGAAAACCGCAATACCTGCTGTCGAAGCACAGGTATCGGAGGAAACAAGCCTCGATATCCCGCTTATCGATCCCGACAAGGGCAAGCTCATCTTATATCAGAACTTTGACGCCGAAGGCGCAACCTTTGCAACGGTCGATTATTTCGATGCCACTTATATTACGCCCGGCAACATCACCGGCAGCAGCACCACACTGACCATTGAAACCGACCCGGCTGACGCGTCTAACAAAGTACTCAAAATGACCAATGCGGGAAGCAGCTGGCATCAGTATGTTGTAAACGTCAACATGCCGTTAAAAGAAGGCGAATATACGGTTGCTTACCGTCATGCCAGTGAAAACGGCGATGTGGTAGGCTATATGCAGCGCTTCTTCACTTCGCCTCACCCGGTAAACAGTGCCGGTGAGTCGAAAGACGACTTAATTTCAACCAATCCCAGCACGGCCAATATCAATACCAATCCGAAAACCTTGTATGACACCTCTTACACCGGCGTCTGCAAAACGATTGACGGCATCAAGAAGTTCGGCATGAAGGGCGGCAATATGTTCCCGATGGCCGGCGATGTTCCGATGAACTCGGTGTATCAGCTTCGCCTGATTCCGAATAAGGGAAACCTGTATGTCGATGATTTTCGCATCTATTTCTTCCCGGAAAATGCCTTTACGGTTGCGGACGGCGCAGATGTAAAGTTTATTGAACCGACCACAGCGACCTACACGTTCCCGAAACCCGACGGCGTTTATTTCTATGTCAATAAGACCAACCCTTTCGAAACGTACAAGCCCGGTCAAACGGTAGATGTCGCCGCACTTGCCGGCGGAAAATTCGTCGGTATACACATTCCGCAGTATGTCGCCGAAAAGGGCGAATTGGTTCTGTATATGGATTATGAGACCGGCGACCTCAAGACGCTGACCTACGTCAATCCGGTTTACAGTAACATCACTGCTTTTTCCGGTTACAGAACCGACGGTACGGATTCGCTTACACTTGTTGCCGATCCGACGGACGAAACCGGCAAGAACCATGCCATGAAGGTGTATTCCAATAACACTTCTGCCCATCGTCTTGCTGTTTCGCAGTTTGCCGGCATTTCACTTGCCAATTCCGCCTTTACGTCTACAAGCCGTTATATGCTTGTCTCACCGGCCGATTTCAGTCACATTTACTTCCGTTTCCAAAAACCGGGCGCAAGCGATGCCTCGGCTACCAAATCGATTTCCATAAAGGACAATCCGCCTGCCGAGCTTACTTGGACAAATCTTTCCGTGACGCCGGATGATATGACCGGTTTGAATACCGGTATCAACTCGTTCGGTTATCAGATCAACATGATACAGGGCAAGGAAACCACCTATTATATCGACGATTATGCCCTGTATGCTTATCCGCTCAATTCGGTCATGTTCACGAGAACCAAGGGCGATGCCGATGTGACCATGTTACGCAACGAAGACCTGCACGGCGAAGACCTTTCGTTTACGTTCCCGACGGTTGATGACCTCGGCTACACGTTGGATGAAGGCGAAAAATTCTACGGTTGGGTCTCCTATGACGGAAAACAGCGTTACCAACCCGGCGAAACGGTAAAATATGCCGACCTCAACCATCAGACCTTCTATCCGTTTACCCAGTCGGTGAACGACAATGCCATGGGCTATGTCTTTGACGGCGATATTGCCATGACCGGTTATGATAATCAATCGCTCCGCTTCAAGGAAACCATCAACGATGAAGGCAGAAGCGTGCTTCATCTGCGCACCTATAAGTCGTTTAATGCCACCCTTCAGGGCGGCAAATGGGCGACCGACGCTCGTATCGGCATGAGAACCTCCGAGGATAAAGCCTTCTCCGGCACGGAGTTCCCGATCGTTACGTATACCTATAAGATCGAAAACACCTATAAAGTACCGGATGCTTATGTGAAGGATAAAAACTATGATCCGGAGTTAGAGGAATTTGCCGATGCACAGCCCGAGCCGCTTTCCGAATCGTTGTTTGTGTTCTGGTATTACAAGAAAAATGCAAACGGCAAAATCTGGATTGCCAACTACGGAGAAAACAAGCTCGGCAACGCATACCAAAAAGCAACCATCGACGGCAAGTATCACACGCTGACGCTTAATATGCGCGGTCTCGCTTCCAACGCAAAAGACCCGTATAACAGCGGTGACGTTTACGGCTTCGCCCTTGACCCGGTTGCATCAGCCAGCTGGTCGTCGGATATCTATGTGGACAGCATCCGCGCCTACCGCTTCGGCTATACCACCGTTACGTATGCTACCAATGCACCCGAAGGCGCGACGGTTGTAAGCGAAGTCGCAGCGGATACCGACCGCGGTATCGGTAAAGGCTATCTGTTAACCGATTCCCGTCCGGAAGTTGATGGCTATACCTTTGCCGGTTGGGCATTAAGTGCCGATGCAACGGCGGATGATGTAATCGAAAGCATCGATCTTACCGGCGACACTACCGTTTATGCCGTTTGGGAATCTGCCGCCAAGACCGCAAAGCCGGAAATGGCCGCTGTTTCCAGCGTATATCTCAGCGATGACACCGCCAAGAACGGTATCCGCTTCCGCGCATCTGTTTCGGCGGCAACGCTTGCCAATGAAAAGCTTCGCGAATACGGCTTCCTTGTTGCCCGTCAGGATATGCTTGACAAATATCACGACTCTTTGGATCATTCCTTCTATCATCCGGAAAATACCGAAACCTTAAAGCCGCTGTATGTGGAAGGCAAAGCATTTGAAAGAGATGAAGAAGGCAATGTTACCAAGAACATCATCTACAAGATGACGACGGATGGCGATGTCACGTTTGTTGCACGCTGTGTCGGTCTGAATCTTACAAACAAAGCCCATGTGACTGCCGAGCTCACGGCAAGACCGTATCTGCGCTATGCCGGTGCAAACGGCAGCATCGTCACACTGTATGGCGATACGTATACCTCTTCGCTGTACGGCGTTGTGAAATCCATCAAGGATAAAGCCGATGCCGGCGATGAGCAGTCTCTCGAAGATTACAACGCACACAAGTCGTATTACGATGCGATCCTTGCGCTTGCTGAATCGACAGAGGGTTAAACATTCCAATAACCGCCAAAAAGGGACTGCATTTTCGCAGTCCCTTTTGCATTATAGGAAGATGAAGACTATGTCGCTATTCATCGTCGGGCAGGGCAATGCCGAAAAGGTTGATCGCTTCTAACAGCGCACCGGCAGTCATGCCGGTCGGCAGGTCGTTTGCCGCGCAAAATGCGTCCCGGCACGCATGACTGTCCTCTCTGCCGCATAACCCGACCGCATACAGGTCGGCCTTGGTGTATACGCGCTTAGCCTTGATGTCGCCCGGCTCGCCACCTTGGGCTTCGCAGGCAATGCCGCTTCGTTCCAATAAACGGCGCAGCGTCTCGACGGACAGTCCCTCCACACCGAGAAAACCGGCCTTGGACGGTGCTTTTTTGCGCTTTTCCTTGCCGGAAATCTGCGGCGCATATACATGAACGACCTTTTCCTTCGGCAGCATTCCTCGAAGCTTGTTGCGGATGACAAAACCGGCCGGATCGCTGTCAGTAAGGATGATTAAGCCGTCGGTAAGAGCCAAACGGCGAAACAGCTTTGCTTTTTGCCCGGAGGAAAAGACGGAAAAGCCGTCGGTGGTGAAAATCGGTGCATCGACGAATTGCTGTAACTTGATTTTGTCGTATTTGCCTTCGACCAAAATGGCTTGTTTGATTTTTAGTTTTTCACTCATGATTCGAGAAGAAAATCGGCTTTTCCGGTCAAAACTGCTTTGAGCGCACGTAAAATTTCCTCCGGACGCTTGTCGAAATTCTGCTTTGCGGCATACGCCGTTTTCTCGTCTTCAAGCAGAAGATCGATCTGTGTCAAAACGCTTCCGTTTTGCGTGGCTTTGCAGCAAAGGTGCGTGCCGTTCGAATCGGTTTGTACAGAGCAAGCATATTCGATGCCCTGCGTTAGGCTGTCGTATTCCCGTTTGACGGCGCGTACCGCTTCTTCCGGTACGGCTGCTCCCAATTCCGCAAGGACGGATTTGCCCAAATCGCTGAGAATGCAGCACTTCGGCAGGGCGGCACTTGCAGAAAACGTGATTAGATTTTCATGTGCCAAATGCTCCATAACGTCCGGCAAATCGATGAAATCGGCAACCGCAGCGTGATAAACGGCGGCAAGCAGATAATCGGCATTGACGCCGTTCGGATAGGCTTTCATGACCTGCAGCATGAGAATCCGGAGCTGTTCGGTGTTGATGCGCAAAAGAATCCTTCTTTCCGACATTTGAGATAACGGAAATGTCTGGTTCTATTGTATCACAGTTTGCGGTATTTTTCAAGAAAAATATCAATTTTTCGCTTATTGGTAGAACTTTTGAAAAAGTGTGGACAAATGCGGCTGTCTGTGTTATACTGGCCATATCAATCCATCCAAACCTTCGAGAAAAAGGAGATCTTATGTGTTATACAAAACTTGCACCATACAAACCGGCTCAAAAGCCGGAGCTGCATATTCCGGCGCGCGTGGGTGCCTCCCCAAACCGACCGTTTTTGTACCGTTTGCCGATTGCGGGTGCGCGTCCGATGTCGATTTCGGTATCCGGCCTGCCGCATGGCCTTACGCTTGAAAACGGGATCCTTGCCGGAACGGCGGCTGTGTCCGGCGACTATGAACTTACCGTTTGTGCCGAAAACGCATACGGCTCGGCCTGCGGAAGCGTTGTTTTATCGATCGCCGAGGGAAATATCTGCCGCACGCCGCTTATGGGATGGACAAGCTGGAACACGTTTGCCCATACCGTGTCGAGCGAAAAGATCCTTGCATCGGCAAAGCTTCTTTGCGAGACCCGGCTTGCCGATTACGGCTATGGTTATATCAACATCGATTCTTCTTGGCAGGGAGAGTATGGCGAAAACGGCGCAATCACGCCATGTGACCGCTTTCCCGATATGAAAAAGCTTTGCGATGCGGTCCATGCTCTCGGCTTAAAATGCGGCATCTATGCCACGCCCATGCTCAACGCCTGGGGCAAAGAGGATGGCGGCATGGGGTTACCGGGCTGCACGCGCGGCGAACCGGATCCGGCGTTTCCGCCGACCATGGGCGGCATCGGCAAGGAACACCACGAAAAGCAAAATGTGCGGCAATGGGCGGCATGGGGCTTCGATTATCTCAAATACGATTGGGATCCGTGCGACCCGATCAATGCCGATTTGATGAAAAAAGAGCTTGACGCCAGCGGCCGCGATTTTGTGTTTTGCGTGACCGTCTATGCCGGACACGAATATGCCGACTATTGGTCCAAAAACTGCCATTCGTGGCGCGACAATCCCGATTCGGAGGATAATTTCGAACGCGTGGTGCGCATTTTCGACACGGCAAAAGCGTGGCAGGCGTATATCTCGCCCGGCCATGCCTTTGATTTGGATATGCTTGAAACCGGCTTTATCCGCGGTCATGCAAGTCATCTTTCCGAGGATGAGCAGATTTTCGCCTATGCGTTCCGTGCCTTTTTTGCGTCGCCGCTGCAGCTTGGCTGTGATCTTTCGAAGCTGACGGAATTCGATATGGCACTCTATGCCAATCCCGAGCTTATCGCCCTCCAACAGGATGTGCTTGTACGCGGCGCTGTGTGCGTTTGGGAGAAGCGCGAACAAAGCGAAAATGCGCCGCGCCGCTATGCCGCCGTGTACGAACGTGAGCTTGCCGACGGCAAGGCCATAGCCTTTTTCAATCCCGGCGAAACCGAAGAAACGCTGACCTATCCGTTAAACGCCAAAACAACGGTTCGGGATGTTTTGGCAAGAGAAAGTCTTGCTGACGCGGATACGGAAATCGCGCTTGTGCTAAAACCGCATACCGTGCGGATCCTGAAATTGCAAAATGTGTAAAGCAAAAGCCGTCCGAAGAAGAATCCTCGGACGGCTTTGTCGGCGCGGTCTGTCAACCGACGATACGCAGGGTTTTGATTTCAAAATTGGCAAGTGGGAAGGTCACTTTTCCATCGACGACTTCGAGCGCGGCTTCGTCATTTTCAAGCATATCGCACAGATATGCTTTTTTGACGTCAAAGCCGAACGAAAGCGTCACGCTCGTTTTGCGGTTGCCGCTGTCGTACAGACGAACGATATAGCCGTTTCCGTCCTCGGCACGCTTAAAGGTGTCGATGACAGCCGACGCGGCACTGGATGTGACCGGCGCGAAATGAGCTGGAAGCGTGCCGGACGCGTTTGCCGGAATCGCAAAAGCGGTCAGAGGCTTGTTGAGTAAGTAAGCCGCCTTTACCGTGTCGGACAGCTCCACAGAACCGGTATGCGGATAGAGCGCATAGGTAAAGCTGTGATGGCCGCGGTCGGCCACCGGCGACGGATAGGTCGGTGCTTTGAGAAGCGACAGCTTCAACACGTTTTCTTCACAGCTGTAGCCGTACTTGCAGTCGTTGAGAAGTGCCGCACCGTAATCGGCTTCCGAAAGGTCGGCCCATTTGTGCGCGCTGACCTCGAATTTCGATTGATCCCACGACGTGTTGCGGTGAGTGGGACGGGAAATATGGCCGAACTGAATCTCATATTTGGCCGCATCCGTGCGGATATCAAGCGGAAATGCCGCTTTGAGAAGCACATGATCCTCGTGCCAGTCCACTTCGGTCTCAAAGCCGATGAGCTTGCTTGCCGGCGTTACGTAGATAAACTGCACAAGCACCGAATCCCGGTAGCATCGTGTGATCTTCACACCGCACTTGCCGGCGGTTTTCACGGTCTCGACCGACGAAACATCGTCAATGAGCCACTTTTTCTGCTTGTAGTATTCCGTGATTTCCCATGCATCGTAGGAGCGCGGATAGTCTTCAAAAACCTCCAAAACATTGGCTTTTTCGCCGTCCGGAATCAACTCGCGCTGTTCGGCCTTGTCGTATACCGAAACGATGTGCATATGCTCATCGAATTTCACGCGGACAAGGTCATTTTCGAGCATTTTTTCGTTCACGGTGATGCCTGCCGTTTGCGCCGCTGTATTCGGAACAACGGCATAGCCGTGCGCCGGAACATTTGCGGCATAGATTTCGGTATCACCGCAAGAAACATAGCTGCTTGCTTCAAACGGAGCCGGGTTGTAGACAAACACGCCGCCATCGGTTTGGATGTTCTTGGCAAGTGCCGAAAGGGAGGCGTCAAGCATTGCCTTTCCGTCCGCAACAAGCGCGGCGTATTCGCGTGCGCTGTCCTCATAGACCGGCGTGATGGAGGAGCCGGGGATGATATCATGGAACTGGTTTTTCAAAATCGTGTGCCAGCCGTCCGAAAGCTTTTCTGCCGGATAGGCGGCATCCGTAAGAAGCAAGGCGCAGGCTGCGGCACTTTCGGCGTCCTGATAGAGATATTCGCACTTGCGGTTGTTTTTCTTGTTGGCGGCTTGGGTGGTGTAGGTGCCGCGGTGCATTTCGAGATACAGCTCGCCGACCCATTTGGGCGTAAAGCGCAGCTCCTTGGCGTTCTTTTCAAACTGCGCACGAATTTCGGCAAGCGTGTCGGCCGATTTTTTCATGGTGACCTTGGGAAGTCCCGGCAGGCCTTTCTTTAAGCGTTCGTAGTTTTCGAGCATCTGTGCGGTCGGGCCGCCGCCGCCGTCGCCGAAGCCGAAGGTGGACAAATGCGTGGAGGAATACTTCTTATCCACGTGTTTTTTCATGGAATCGGCGATCATGCCCGGATCAAGCCGTTTGACGTAGCCGTCGGACAGAACGGCAAACACTTCGCTGCCGTCAATGCCCTCCCAGATAAAGTTGTCGTGCGGGAACGTGTCGGTTTCGCACCAAGAGATTTTGGTGGTAAAGAAGGTATCCACACCGCATTTTTTCAAAATCTGCGGCAGAGCGGCACTGTAGCCGAACACATCGGGCAGCCACAAAATGTGATTTTCTGCGCCGAATTCCTCTTTCATAAACTTCTTTCCGTAGAGAAGCTGACGGATAAGGCTTTCGCCGCTGACGAGATTCGTGTCGGATTCCAACCACATCGCGCCTTCCGGCTCAAAGCGGCCCTCTTGGATGCGCGCTTTGATTTTTTCGTATAATTCCGGGTCGTTTTTCTTGACATATTCGTATAACTGCGGTTGGCTGGACATGAAAACATAGTCCGGATATTTTTCCATTAACTTTATGACCGTCGAGAAGGAGCGTTCGGCCTTTTCTTCGGTTTGGGCGAGTGTCCACAGCCACGCAACGTCGATGTGCGTGTGGCCGATGAGCGCAATTTCGCCATCCGCTTCGGACGCTTTGCCGCAGAGCTTGTCAAAGTATTCCTCTTGCAGGAAAGCATTGGCCGCTTTGACGCTTTCGTAAAACTCTTTCGAACGCAAACCGCGGAAGTCAAGTAACATACACGCGCGGTCGAGCACATTGCACACAGCGGCATACGTCGAAGAATTCTTGTCAAGCAATTTCATGGCGGCAAAGGCAACACCAATGTCGTAATACAGCTTTTCGGCGTCGTTGTTTTTTGTGATCAGATGAAAGTCAGGAAACAGAACGGCATTGTTCATACCGGCATAAAAATAGATGTTGATGGTCTTTTTGCCGGGTGTCAGTTCGAATTCCGTGTGATTGGTGTCAAGTCCCTGAAGACAGGTCTCGCCGTCAATAAATACCATGCCCTGGGGATTTAAGGAATCCCATTGTCCTTCGCGGCTTGTGGTAAAACGAAGATAAATGCTTTCGTTTTCTTTTACGGACGGAATCTCGGCCGAAAAGCGAAACCAGGCGTGTTCGTCTGCCGTAAATTTTATAGGCGCGCCGCCCGTGACCGGTTCGAAATTGTCCACGGGCGGTCGGTTTTCGGTTTTGTAGCCGCAGCGGACCATTTCCACATTTTCGATCTTTTGACACTCGATTTCGGTGAATTCCCGTAATTTTTCGCAGGCAATGCGGATTTTTTCTTCGATAAAGGTCATGATAATCCTCCTTTGTGATAGCGGTGATAGCGATAGCGGATTCTAAATTTATCTTACAACAAAACAATTCTTTTTGCAATATGTTGACGTGATATTCTTTTTATGGTATTATGATATTGTTATATCTGCAGCTGCTTTGAGAACGTCAAAAGGAAGTGCTATATATGGTAAAACGATTGCTTGCCGCCTATCATTTGGATACGGAGGCCGAATGCCGCTTACGGCACGTGAAAACGCAGACCGAACGCTTTGTGCCGCATTGCCACGACTATTATGAGATTTTTCTGACGCTCGGCGGCACGGCGACGCATTACGTGAACGGCGTGTCCGAACCGATTGCACCGGGCGATTTGATTTTTGTCCGCAAAGACGATGAGCACGACTATGTCAATTATGATAAGCCGTTTGAATTTCTCAATTTGGCGTTTACCGAGAATACGCTTCTCAAGCTGTTCGATTACCTTGGCGAAGGATTTCCGGCCGAGCATTTATTAAAAGCACCGCTGCCGCCGACGGTGAAGTTAGCCGATGTCGAAACCCATCATTTATATATGAAGCTTGCCGAACTGCATACGGTCAACTTTACCGATAAAGCTAAGTTAAAACTAAAAATGCGCGGCCTTTTGGTGTACATTTTCACGACGTATTTCGGCGATATCCGCACGCAGGACGGGCAGACGGATATCCCGTTTTGGCTTGAAAATGCCTATGAAAAAATGCGCAGCCCGAAAAACTTCATCGGCGGCAAAAACCGCTTTTTCGATCTGTGCGGCGTGACGCGCGAACACGCTTCACGCTCTCTGAAAAAGTATTACAATGTCACGCCGTCCGAATATGTAGGCGATCTGCGCCTTACCTATGCAGCAGGTCTCCTGCGGTCAAGCAACCTGAGCGTGACGGATATCTGCTATGAATGCGGCTTTCAAAACGTTTCGTGGTTTTACAACGCTTTTTCCGAAAAATTCGGCTTAACCCCGGCAAAATACCGCGAAAAAAGCAAACAGCCGTCTGAATAAGGCGTTCTCTAAAAAAATGCACAGGTTTTTCGAAAATACGAACAATTGCATCGGCACAAATTTGTGCAATATGCTGTATCTGATTGTATAAAACGCCGATTTTCAATAAAATTCATTGACAGAATTTGCGTCTGTTGTTATAATAATAAAGTACCGATACTGTCGCTTTGACAGGAACGGAATCAAGAAAAATCCAATTTGAAAAAGGAGAAGAAAACATGAAAAATCCAAAGGTTTTTCTGCCCCGGAAGCTGGCGATCGGTCTTTCGATCACGGCCGCGGCCTTAAGTATGCAAGCTTGTGCCGCCGGTTTCTCGAAAACGGCCGCTTATACGCCGGGTCAGTTTACCGACGTTCCCGCGTCTGAGTGGTACGCTTCCGAAGTGGCAAGCGCATTTGAACTCGGCCTCATGAACGGCACAGGCGCCGGTCTTTTCGATCCGGAAGGACAGGTGACGGTCGCCGAAGCAATCACAATGGCTTCGCGCGCTGCCGCCATCTATGCCGGTGAGACCATCGACACGGCATCCTCCGGCGAATGGTACACGCCTTACGTCAACTATGCTGTTTCCAAAGGCTTTGTCAAAGAGGGACAGTTCGACAGCTACGACCGTCCGGCTAAACGCCGTGAGGTCGCCGTTATCTTCGAAAATGCCATGCCGGCCGGTTATTTCACTGCGCAGAACGACGTTGCTGCCATTCCCGACGTTTCGAAAATCCGCGATTACCACGATGATCTGCTGACGCTGTATAAAGCCGGCGTTGTTATGGGCAGCGATGCTTACGGCAACTTCCGTCCGGAGGATAATATCACCCGTGCGGAATCCGCCGCAATCATCAACCGCGTGGCGCTTCCCGAAAACAGACTTGCAAAGTCGCTCGATAAGATTTCGCGTGATGACGCCTATCTTCTCATCTACAACACACTTTATTCCGGCAGTAAGGAAGGCATTAACTCCGGTTGGGTGCTTGATGCCAGGGGCTCGCTGCCGCGCACTTCGATCGAGGGCGGCTACGGCTCGCTCTCCGATATCAGCAAAACCGAAGGCACCCAGATGATCCGTGAGTTCAACAAGACCACCACCGGCCTTGTCAACCTCGAAACCACCGTCAGCCTCGGCTCCGGCTTCGACGGCTTCTCGCTCGAATACCGCAACGACGCCGAAAAAACGGTGTATAAGCTCGAAACCATCGACGGTGCGTGGAAGCTGCTCCAAGCAGACGGTTCCTATAAGACCCTTATGGAAAACGCAAAGGACCAAACGCTCTTTACGTTCAATATCACGGTCGATTTGGACAATAACCGTTCCACAACCATTATCAACACCAAGGATTACGGCACGTATCCGCTTGTGACGAGCGGCGCGGACAGCAACCTTCTCAACTTCCGCTTTGCCACCACCGATGAAAGTACCGCCGTCGCTACCCTCGGCCCGATCAAAACCACCGTTAACTATGCCGTTTACGATGAGTTCTATTACAATTCCGACGGCAAAAATCCGCCGATGGGCTGGGTCGGTGAAGGTGCGGTCGCCGGCGGTCAGCAGTTGCGGATCACAAACGGCTATGCCGCACGCTACTTTAATCCGATTTCCGGCAACGCCAATGCCGATATTGAGTTCAACCTTACCAAGGGTCAGGCTATCTCCTATGCTCTCAAGAGCGGACTCAAGAATGTCGTCACGTTCAGTAGCGACGATAAAAACTTCTATGCCAACGGCGAGAAGATTTACGAAAACTACGTGCAGGATCTGTGGTACCGCATTCGCCTGCAGGCAGATGCCGATACGCAAAAAGCCACTGTTTGGCTCAACGGCCGCAAGATTGCAACGGTGGACTATGCGGAAGCCGCAACCTCCGTTGACAACATTTTTGTTACCAACGCCGATGAACAGACGGTAATTTTTGATAACGTCCGCGTCTTCGAAAAGATTAAACGCGACGATTATGTCCCCGCACCGGTCAAACCCAAAGGCGAAGAGGATCATATCGTCGGTATGAATATCTGCTCGCTGTGGAGAAACGGTACGCACTTCGGCTGGTCGTGCGTTTCGCCGTATGAAGATGCAGAGCTTGCGCTCGGCTACTACGATGAGGGCAACACCGAAACCGCCGATTGGGAAATCAAGTACATGGTGGAACACGGCATCGACTTCCAGGCCTTCTGCTGGTATGCCGATAACAGCAACGCTCCGCTGTATCACTTAAACAACAGTATGCATCTGCACGACGGCTATCTGTATGCCGATTACAGCGACGCCATGAAGTACTGCCTCATCTGGGAATGCGCCAATGCGGCAAGACCGCAGAATTTCGACGCATGGAAGAACTACTATGTGCCGTATCTCATGGAAAACTATTTCAAGGACAGCCGTTATATGTCGATCGACAATCAGCTCGTTCTGGCAGTTTTTGGTGCAAGTAAGCTTTCCGAACAGCTCGGCGGCGCTTCCAAGGTCAAGGAATGCTTCGATTACCTTGAAGAAGAAGTCAAGAAGCTCGGCTATGACGGTATGATCTACCTGTCCTGCGGCTCCTCCTCCGATTCTCTTGCAAGCATGGGCTTTGACGGTGCATATGCCTATAACTGGGGCAACCAGGGCTACAAGCTCGACGTCAACAAGAACTCTATCCTCAACAGCCAAAAGGCTTCCTCCAAGATGTACACCGTTCCGACCATCTCTGTCGGCTTCAACAGTATTCCGTGGCACGGCATCCGCTACCCGATGATGTCGGTTGATGATTTCAAGACCGCACACACATGGATCCGTGACGAATACCTCCCGACCTATGCTGCAAAGGGTACATGGCAGGAAAAACTCTCCATGATCTCCACCTGGAACGAGTACGGCGAAGGTACGTACATCATGCCGTCCAAGGGTAACGGCGGCTTCGGCTATCTCGACGCATTGCGCGAAGTGTATACCGATGAAAAGGTTGACAAGTCTCTCGACCTCTATCCGACCGACGCGCAGAGAACACGCATCAACCGCCTCTATCCGCAGTACAGACATCTTCTTCGCAAGACCGGTTACTACGATTTCTCAGTGGATACCTCCAACCTTGAAAGCGTCTATACCATCACGTATACCGAAAACAAGGCTATGGGCGTCGGCAATACCAAGACCTATGAATTTACGCCGGAGGGCTTAAAGGGTATGGTTGACGGCGATACGCTTATCATCGCCGCTGCTCTCAATGTTCCGGCTGAAGCAAATCAGGTCAAGGTGACCATCGATGTTCCGAAGGGCACGTATGTCGAGCTCTACTATGTGACCGATTCCGATAAAAACTGGACCGGTTCGAAGAGCTCCGGCTTTACGGCTGACAAGGAAGGCTTAAACGAATATTTGGTTGATATGAGCCAAAAGTCCGACTGGAAGGGTACCATCACCCAGTTCCGTGTTGACCCCGGTCAGACCGAGCCGGGCATGGGCGATCCCGAAAAGAACTATTTCCGTCTTGTCAGCGTTGAATTCTTAAAAGCTCCCAGCAAGGGCAGCCGCAACATCTTCATCAACGGCAAGAAATACGAGCTTCAGCTCTATCCGGAAGCCGCCGCAAACGGCGATTACCTTGTCTCCTTCGACCCTGCCGTTGCACTCAACTACTTACTCAATTCGTTCTATACCTGGGACAGAGATGCCGGTGTTCTCACCATTGAAGCCAATAAGCATACCGTCGTTTATACCACCGGCTCGGATAAGTACACCGTTGACGGCAAGACCAAGGATCTCGGATACAAGATGTACCTCCAGGACGGTCTGCCGATGATTCCGATTGTTAAGTTCTGCGAAGACGTCGGCTACAAGGCATCGGTTAACGAAAACAAGGAAGCCGTTATCGAAACCAACCAAAAAGAATACTTCGATATGATCGCCAAGCGCGAACCCGCAAAGTGGGAATTCAATACGCCGGGTGATAACGAAAGCTGGTCTTCGGGACATATGAACCTCTTTACGGTAGACGGTTATATGAGAGCCACCTCCATTACCGACAGCCGCGACCCGATTATCACGTTCAACGGCGATACCAACTTTGTCGCAGCCAAGTATAAGACCTTTGAGACCCGCGTTCGCTATAAGCATGACAGCGAAAGCCCACAGGCTCTTACCATGTACTTCACGACCGACTCCGAACCGAGCATGCGTGAAGCCGTTACCCTCAAACTGCTGCTCGATTCGAACGACAGCAAGGGCGAATGGGAAACCTACACGTATGACCTCTCCAAGTGCGAATTCTGGACCGGTACGATCAAGAAGCTCCGCTTTGACCCCTTCAACGCCGTCGGTACGATCGATATCGATTACATGCGCTTTGTCGAAGACCCGGACTACAACCCGTCCGCAAAGCCGCCCAAAGAAGAACAGGATTCCGGCGTGTTCGAAATCAAGAACGGCGACGCCGAAGGCACGATTCAAGCTTTCCGTTCGGATAATGCCAAGATCTCCATTGTCGAAGACCCGGATAACAAGGATAACCACGTTTACCTTGTCAAGGGCAATGCCGGCAAGAACTGGAGCTACTTCCGTTATCTCTGCATCTTCAAGCCCGGCAAGACCTATAAGGTTGAATACGATGTCCGACTTCTCGGCAAGGGCGAGGATATCGCCGGTGAAGACGGCGATTGCGCGACCAGCATTATCTGCAATATGCGCTACTCCGATTCGCAGGGCAAGACCGACCATATTTCCGGTGCTAACGACGACGCAAGCATGGGCGTAAGCCTCAAGGTATCGGACGGCTGGAAACACGTTTCGTTCGAATATACCGTTGATGCGGGCAGCACGCTTCGAGACAATGACCAATTCTCGGTCTATGCAAATCCTGTCGGTGAGGAAAGTGCAAACTACTACATCGACAACATCGTCGTAACCGAACTCGAATAACCAAACAAAGTGGCTCATGGGTTCTCCGTGAGCCACTTTTCAAGAGGATATTTTACTATGTCAGAGCTATCAAATCATACAGAATTACGGGAACTGCCTGTCTGCGGCAAAATGACGGCGGATGTCGCCGTCATCGGCGGCGGTACAGCCGGCGTTTTTGCGGCAATCAGCGCGGCACGCACCGGCGCAAAAACCGTGCTTGTCGAGAAAAACAGCATGCTCGGCGGCACGCTTACGGTGGCAGGCGTCAATTTTCCGGGACTTTTTTATGCATGGCAAAAGCAGATTGTCGCCGGTCCTTGCTGGGACACGATTTTGGAATGTGTCAAGCTCGGCGGCGCAAAGCTGCCGGAGCTTTCGTATCTTGAACATAAGCACTGGCGCGAGCAGATTCTCGTCAACCGTTTTCTGTTTACCGCCGTTATCACCGAAATGTGCCGTAAAGCCGGTGTGCGCTTGATTACGAACGCTATGCTTGCCGCCGCTTCGGAAACCGAAAACGGTGTGGATCTTGTCATAACCAAAAAAGAGGGGCTTTTTGAGATCGAAGCTAAGGCGGCCATCGATGCGACCGGCGATGCTAACCTTGCTATGGCACTGGGTTTAGCGGTAGAAAAAAGCGAAACCCAACAGCCGGCAACCCTCCAACATCATCTTTCCGGCTATGATGCGGATAAGATCGATTGGGAAACGTTAAATGCGGAATTCCCGAAGTGGGATTTTCCGCCTTATATCACACCGTTCAATTTCAAGCATTCGCTCCGAAACGAAAAATTCGACTTTCACGTTCCATCGGTCAACGCCGATACCTCCGAAGGCAAAGCAAAGGTCGATGAAGACGCGTTGGCGCTCACGCTGAAAGCGTTGAAATTCTGCAAAACGATACCGGGACTTGAAAACATCACCGTCGATTTTTGTGCCGAGGAAACCGGTGTGCGTGAATCCAATCGAATTGTCGGACGGACAGTCGTTTCTGCAAAGGACTATATCACCGGACATTTTTATCCCGATTCGGTGTGCTATGCGTTTTATCCGATCGATTTACATGTCATGCACGGCGTGGAACAAACATACTTTGAGCCGGAACGCGTCGGAAAAGTGCCGTTTGCGGCGTTGGTTCCGAAAGAATCCAAACACGTTCTTTGCGCCGGACGGTGTATTTCCTCCGACACGAACGCCAACAGCGCTTTGCGCGTCGAGGCGGTGTGCATGGCGACCGGACAGGCGGCCGGGTGTGCGGCGGCGAACAGGGCCGCATCGACCTGGACCTGGAGGACGAGAAGGTGAACCCCAAGTTTGCCCAGATCGCCGTGAAGGCGTATCTCCAGCGCGCCGCCTTTGCCCCCACCACCAAGGTCGAGATCGGCGGCATGGAGATCGGCATCTACGAATAAGCGGAGGGCGCGGCATGTATCAGAATGTGATCTTTGATCTGGACGGCACCCTGCTGAACACCATCGACGACCTGGCCGACGCGGCCAACTGGGTCTGCACCCAGCACGGCTGGCCGACCTTTCCAGTTGAGACCTACAAGCACTTCGTGGGCAACGGCATCCCGAAGCTGGTGGAGCGCTTTTCCCCGGAAAACGCCCGGACGCCCGAACAGCTTGCCGCCACGCTGGCCGAGTTCTCGGCCCGGTATGACGCCCACAAGGAAGACAAAACGGCCCCCTATCCCGGCATCCCGGAACTGCTGGCCGCGCTGAAGGCCGAGGGCGTCCAGACCGCCGTTTTTTCCAACAAAGCGGACGCTTTTTGTGGAAAGATCATCGAGCACTACTTCGGCCCGGACAGCTTTTCGCTGGTGCGGGGCAGCCGTCCCGGTGTGCCCACCAAGCCCGACCCGGCCGGCGTCTACTCTCTGATGGCTGACCTCGGCGCAGACCCGCAGAGCACCCTTTTCGTGGGCGACAGCGACGTAGACATCCTTACGGGACACAATGCCGGTCTGCCCGCTCTGGGCGTTCTCTGGGGCTTCCGAGGCGAGGCGGAGCTTACCGCTGCCGGTGCGGACGCGCTGGCCGCAAAGCCGGAGGATATTCTAGCCTATCTGCGCTGCGAAAAACACGGAAAAAGCTGATTGCTTACGGCGCTCCACCAGCACTGAAAAACAAAAGCACGGCCCTGCCGGGACGCTGAAATGCATCCTGGCAGGGCCGTAGTTTTTGCAAAAGGAAATGATGAAAAAATACCGCGAGTGAGCGTCTGAGCCATTCCTCAAGCAAAGAAAAAACGATTCAAAAGCGCTATTTTACAATTTTCCGCTTTTCTGCTATACTCGAGCTATAGAACGACCCCCGGCAGAACACCGAGGGACATCGAATCAGGAGGTTGCAACTTATGGGCTTTTTAACTGGTAAAACCGCCATCATTACCGGCGCAGGGCGCGCTGTCCTGAAGGATGGGAGCTGCGGCTCCATCGGCTACGGCATCGCCACCGCATACGCCAAGGAGGGCGCGAACCTCGTCATCACAGGCCGCAATGTCAAGAAGCTGGAAGCAGCCAAGCAGGAGCTGGAAAGCCTCTACGGCATCAAGGTGCTGACCGTGCAGGCCGATGTCTGCGCGGGCGGCGACAACGAGGCCACTGTGGCAAATGTGGTCAAGCAGGCTGTCGATACCTTCGGCGGCATTCAGGTGCTCATCAACAATGCACAGGCTTCGGCCTCCGGCGTGCCGCTGGCCGAGCACACCACCGAGCAGTTCGATTTGGCCATCTACTCCGGCCTCTACGCCGCTTTCTACTACATGAAAGCCTGCTACCCCTATCTGGCTGAGTCTCACGGCAGCGTCATCAACTTCGCTTCCGGCGCTGGCCTCTTCGGCAACTTCGGCCAGTCGGCCTATGCTGCCGCCAAGGAGGGCATCCGCGGTATGTCCCGTGTCGCCGCCACCGAGTGGG
>OIWM01000758.1_pt1 | contig 37036 bp, 31 predicted proteins | sample 1587451 | NCBI WGS metagenome assembly OIWM01 (sample SAMEA3888907, study PRJEB22519) | human gut metagenome | biome: human gut; feature: human-associated habitat; material: faeces | place: Denmark | collected 2011
CGTCAAATCCGGCGATTACAAAATTGCCGATTTCACCCTCACAAAAAATGCGGACAAAGCTTGGCAAGTGAACGCGGTTACGCTTCATCTGCCGATCGGCGACAGCAGAAAATACCGCCTGTTGGACAGCAGCACGCTGTATCTCAACGGCATCCGGGTTTCGGAAAGCTATATCGTCTCGCGTGAGCCGACCGAAGCGGCCGCCTATCTGCCAGAGGGCGTTCCGGCACCCGTTTGGGTCACCTATGACATTTCCGGTTTGACGGCTGAGCCGCAAGCCGCCGTTACCGACCGCAACGGCAGTGCTCCGACCCTTTCGGAAAAGGATGGCGTGTTCTGCGAAGACATTCTCTACGATGAGCCGGAAAAGGCCTTGACGGACTATTTGGTCAAGGCGGCAAAGCAATATGCAAAATGTATGCAGAACGACGCGTCCAAAGCCTCAGTTCTCAAATACTTCGAAAAAGGCACGGATTTATATGCCAGCATCCGTTCGGCTGATAATATGTTTGTATGGAAACATTCCGGCTATGAATTCACGAACGAATCGGTAAGCGAATTCTTCCGGTACGACCCAAACACCGTATCGGTGCGCATTGCGTTTACGCACATTCTGCACCGTGCCGGAAGTGCCGACTATAAAGACAAGACCGATATCACCTACTTTGCGCACAAAACAAGCGACGACGGCGATTATCTGATCTTTGCGCGGTACAACAACTGACAAAAAAGTAAGCTCCCCAAAGGTTCAACACGTTTGGGGAGCTTTTTTGGCCGCTTTCATGATTTGTTGGTAGACCCGAAGCCGCCGTCGGCACGCAGCGTGTCCGAAAGCGTATCCGAAAGCACAAATGCGGCCTGCGGACAAGGCAAGAAAACAAGCTGTGCCACGCGGTCGCCATGCTCGATCACGGCGGCAACGCTGCTTCCGTTGTGAAGCGGAATCATTAACTCGCCGCGGTAATCGCTGTCAATCACGCCAACCTTATTGGCCGGTGCAAGGCCTTTTTTGGTGGCAAGGCCGCTTCGTGCAAACACAAAGCCGCCGTAGCCTTCGGGAATCTCAAAGGCAAGGCCGGTATGGATGAGCACCGTCTGTCCCGGCTGAATGATGATGCTTTCGGCGCAAAGCGCATACAGATCCGCTCCGGCCGAAAACGGCGTTCCGTAGGTCGGCAATATCGCCGCCTCGTCTAATTTCTTGATTTTTATCGGTAATGTTTCCATGCGGTTACTCCTTTTTGGTTTCTACCGGTAGTATAACCGCTTTTCAAGCCCGTGTCAAGCCTTTTTATACAAACGGTCCGCCAAAGACTGAAATTCATCGATTTCGCGCTTTTCGGGTAACGTCGGCGGAAGCGTGGTGACAAGCCCCAAGGCTTTGTATTTGGTTGCGGCATAGTTATGATACGGCAGGATCCGAATGCGGACGATGCTTGAAAAATCCTTCAAAAAGCTTAGGATTTTCTCTTTTTGACCGTCGTTAAAGCCCGGCACATACGGCACGCGAATTTCGACGGCTTTGCCGCAATGCTGCAAATACCGCAGGTTTTCCAAAATGCGTTTATTCGAATGTCCGGTACAGCGAAGGTGTACGTCCTCGTCGATGGCTTTGATGTCATACAAAAACAAATCGGTGTACGGAAGCACCTTTTCAAACGCGTCTTGCGGAACGTAACCGCAGGTATCCACCGCCGTCGCAATTCCTTCCGCTTTGAGACGTGCAAGAAGTGCCGCGCAAAAATCGGCTTGCAGCAAACATTCGCCGCCCGAAAGCGTGATACCGCCACCGGAGGATTCGTAAAAATCGCGGTCGGCGAGCAACTCCGGCAAAAGCTCCTCCACCGTGACGGTTCGCCCGAAAAGCGATAATGCGCCGTTGTAACAAGTGCTTACGCATTTGCCGCAGGAAAGACATTTTGCGCGGTCAAACCGATGGATATGCTCTGCGTCAAGCGTGTGCGCACCGACCGGGCAGCCGGATACGCAGCAGCCGCACCCGACGCATTTGTGCGCATAATAGGCAAGCTGCGGCTTTGCCGAAAGGCCTTCGGGATTGTGGCACCACACGCAGCGAAGCGGACAGCCCTTGAAAAAGACCGTTGTGCGGATGCCCGGCCCGTCGTGTACCGCAAAACGCTTGATGTCAAAAATATTGCCCTTCATGTCGGTCACCTCTTTCCGGATGTTCCGGATGTATTGATAAGAAGAATGCCAAGACTGCACAAGAGAAGTGCGGCGGCATAGTTAAGCTGCCAGATGTTTTCTCCGAGCAAAAGTGCCGACAATACCACGCCGAACACCGTGATAAGCAGGTTGAACGACGCGATTTCCGATGCCGGGAAATAGGTTAACGGCTTTAACGAAAGCGTGTAGGCTGCCGATGAAATAAGAACAAGTGCCGCAAGCGAAAGCACGCCCTGCGGTGTGACCTCTTCGATTCTGCCGCCAAACAGCGGCGACACAAGACACAGAACACCGCCGCCGAAAAGCTGCCCCAAGCCGACTAGTTTCTCCGGAGCGATATCCGCCGAAAAACGTTTGGCGATGAAATAGGCCGCCGTCTGACACAGCGCCGCGCCGAGCATAAACGCGTCGCCGCCGGATACCGACGCAAACGAACGGATATCGCCGCTGACGGCAAGAATGCCGCCAAGTCCGACGATACAGCCAAGCACCTTGCGAAGGTTAAGCGTATCCGACCGGAACAACAAGCCTGCCGCAAGCACGGTCACAAAAACGCCCATTTGGTCATACACCGCGCCTTTTGAGCCGTCCATGAACGAAAGCCCGATGTAGGTAAGCGCATACTGAACCGCCGTCGCCGTAAGACCGTAAACGGCACACACGCAAAGCTCGCTTTTTTTGAAATGCAGATTCTTTTTCCCGAAAAAGCCATACACCGCCAGCGTCAAAAGTCCCGACAGCGCAAAACGAAGCCCGGCCAGCAGACATTTGGAGGCTTGATTATCTGCCGGAACGCCGAATCCCTCCATGCAGAGCTTAACGAGCGGAAAGGCAAGTCCCCACAAAAAGGTGTAGCCGACCGCCGTTAGCGTCACATTCCGCTTACTTGCAAAAAACGGGCGTTTTGCGCCGTCAGCGCGTGACATAGATATGTCCCTTTTTCACATAGACCTCTTTGTCGCCCGGAAAGCGGTCGGGATAATGATACGGCGCAAGCTCCGGCTGAAGCAGCTTGCCTTTATCGAGCATCAAGGCATCGCATAACGCGTCACACACCCGGTTTCCAAGCTTTTCGGTGGCTTTTCCGGTGTAAAAATGCGTTTGATCCGAACGCCAGCTTTCCGGAAATCCCGCTGCAAGCGTATACAGATCATTGATAACGACGTCCGTTCCGGCAAAAACGTCCCTTGCAATCCGGTTGTACAAGCGCACATCCTCGTTGGTACGCGACTCGAAATCGGTAAAATACCCTTCTTCGCAAACCGGCGTACTGGTGGCAAACAGGATTTTGGCGTTCGGGAACAAAAAGCGAATGCGGCTTGCAATGCGCTTCAGATTATCGGCATACGTATCCGGCTTTACCAAAACGTCGTCTCCATAGATGCGAAGCGTATCCCAAAGCCCGGCGTTGAAATGCACCGCGTCGGCCTCGTACAGTTTCAGATTGTCCGTCCAAACGTGCAAAAAACGCAAGATATTGGTGGTAAACGTGCAGTTTTCTTCGGGAAAATACACGTTTGCAAGGTTCGCCATGCGTTCGCGCACATACGCGTCATAGCCCTTGCGGATGGAGTCTCCGATAAGCAAAATCTTCTTCATTGTGTCAAACCTCCGTTATTCCGCGCCGAGACTTGCGGCGCGTTTGATATACGCTTCTTGGTCTTCGCGGCTCAAATCGTTCCAAAGCACATTCCAGCCCGATACGCGAACCTGCAGATTCTTATATTTTTCGGGATGCGTCTGCGCGTCGCGCAGCATTTCGACGCTGAAAATATTGAACTGGATGGAAATTCCGTCGTGCTTCATATAGGTATCGATCAAGCCCTTCATGGCTTCCAACCCATCCTCGCCGCTCACGGCGGACGGATGCAGCATCACATCTAACACATACGCCTCGGAAAACAGCCATGGCTCTGTCGCAAGGGCGGAATGAATCATCGCCGTCACGCCGCCGCGCTCCATGCCGATGACGGGCGCGACGTTTTTGGAGCATTCCTCGCCCATTTTTCGGCCGTCGGGCGTGGCTTGGGTCACTTTGCCCTGCATGATAAAGTGCAGCGTGGACGGAACGCCGACCTTGTAAACGCCGCCGCGGCTGTTTTTCTGTCCCGTGACGTATACGCTGAACCAACGGAACAGTGCGGCGGCATACAAATCCGCGTGCGGATTGGCGTTTCCGTATTTGTCGCGTGCATTTAAGGCAAGGCGGCGGAGATCCTCATAGCCCTCCCAGTTGTGCTGCAGTGCGTCTTTCAAGACGGCAAGCGTGGTGACCTTTTTCTCGAAAACAAGTTCTTTGACGGCTAAAATCGAATCGACGGTCGTTGCAAACGAGCAAAGCATCAGACAAGAGGTCGGGTATTTGAAGCCGAACGCATAGGCATCCACGCCCTTTTCAAGGCTGCTTTCCACCGCCGCCGACAACAGCACCGACGGATTGGTTTCGCCGACGTGCTTTTCATAGCGTCTGGCCGCGTCCATAACCGTATCGAGAATGTGGGCAAACTGCTTGAGAAACGCCGCGTAGAACGCTTCAAAGCTTTCCATTTTTGCCACATCGCCGGTCGCAAGCCCGAGCCGCTTGCCGGTGACGCCGTCGATGCCGTCGTTAAACACATATTCGATGGCCTTGGCCGCGTTGGGAAGCGCCGAGATCATGCAGGATTCCTTGCCGCGGATATGCATTTCGTTACAGCCGCTGATATCGACGTTTTTTGCTTCCTCCTCGGTCACGCCGTAGCAGCTCATCAAGGATTTGACAATGCCCGGCTCACAACAGAACACAAAGCTTGTGTGGCCGGCGCGGATCATGCGTAACACCTTATCGATGATCTTCGGATTGGTGTCCGGGTTGATCTTCACCTGAATTTTCGGATTATACAAGTCAAGACTGTCGTAGACCTCCAAAATATCGAGCGTCCACTCGCTGATGTCGGTCTTGCCGTCATAATCCGTGCCGCACAGGTAAAACGGCTGTCCCCAATAGTTGCCGACAGCGGAAAATTGCAGTAAGAAATACGCAAGAAAGCCCTTGATCTCATCGCGCGTAAACGTGCCGCTTTCGATATCGCGCTTCCAAAACGCATATAAGCTCCGGTCAAGCCCGTTGCCCAAGGAACGCGCCTGGTAGCAATCCACATATTCCGAAAGCGCATGATAGGTATACATGGTCTGCAAGGCGTCAAAGGTGCTTTGCGGTGCACCGTCGCGAATCGTGCGCAAGGAAGCGGCAATGCGGCCGCTTTTCGTGCCCGGATGCGCGTCGGCATAGGCGGCAAGGCATGAAAGGAATCGCAAAATCGCCTCGTATTCGGTTTCGATGGCCTGATAGAAGGCTTCCTTTTTCGGCGTAAGGTCGGTGCATTGCGCGTGATAGTTCCGCACGCGTGCCAACAGTCCCGGAAAGCCGAGCTTCAGAATATCCACCCAATACGGCACGACGTGCTCGGTATCGAGCCACAGCTCCGCCGTCCCGGAGGCATTGTAATCGTGCATCAGCTCTCTTACGTCCGGCATGGTGTCGAAAAGCTCCGTGTACCATTTGGAAAGAAAGGTTTTGGTGAGCGGACGCGCCCAGTTATATAAGCCGAAAAACCAGTCGTTTTGCGAAACGTCGATGCGTGCATGGTCGAGAATAAAGGCAAAGCCGCGCGCCTTGGCAAGCGCATGGTCGGTGCCGCGGTTTTGTTCGAACAGCTCTTCGAGAGCCGCGTGCATCTGCGCGTCGTCAAGGCCGGTGGACGCGTCGTATTCGTAGCCGTGGTAGTTTAAGCGGTCAAACGGATCAAAGGCTTCGTCCGTGCGGTGATATTTGTTTTCGATGTAGTGTCTGTCGTTTTCGGTAATGTAGCTCATCGATTTCACTCCTTTGCAGGCATTGTACCATGAAGGACGCGGAAATGTAAAGGCAGAAAAACGAAAAACAGTGTTTTTACGAACACAAAAATACACTTGATTTTTTGGAAAAACCGGTATATAATGCAAAATAAGAAATGAACATGGAGAAATACGAAATGCAGACGCTATCTTTTTTCAACCGGCTTTGCCTTGCCGACATTTGTTTTGTGCATAACTACCTTGCCTTTCCCGAAAACTATCCCATGCACAACACCGGCCGCCGCCACCATGGCTTTTTATACACGCTGCAAGGCACGGAGACCTACCGCTTTGCCGATAAAACCATTGCCGCCGTGCCGCATTCGGTGTTATATATCCCAAAAAACGAAGACTATACCATTGCGTTTGCCGGTGAAAAAAGCGATGTGCGCACCATTGATTTTGAAATGGCTGCCGAAACCGAACCGGCGCGTCCCTTTTTGGTCAAACTGCCGGAAAACAACCCGGTCGCCGGGCTTTTTGCCAAACTGGAGGCGGCCTACGACAAACGCGCCGAAAAGGGCTTTTTCGGCTGTAAATCGGTGTTTTATCAGATTTTGGAACATACGGCAGAAGCCGAAAGGCTGTTTCTGCCCTCCGAAAAGTATGCAAAAATCGCCAAAGCGGTCGAACAAATGCGAGAGAACTTTTTGAACGGCGATTTCCGGTTGGAGACGCTGTCGGAGGAATGCGGCATCACCTATCGATATTTCGAGCAGCTGTTCCGTCAAAAATACGGTATGCCGCCCAAGGAATATCTGCTGTCGCTTCGACTGGAGCACGCCAAAAAGCTGCTTGCCGATTCGGATATGCGCATCAAGGATATTGCCCTCATGCTCGGCTATGGCGATATCACCCATTTCGGGAAGCTCTTTACCGCCAAAACCGGCTATACGCCGCGCGAATACCGCTCCAAGACGCACTGATATGCGTCCGGCAATGTGAAAACCGGCTGAAACTTTGCAAAACTTGCAGTGAAATTTATATAAATCGCTTGACAAATTATATGGCTCATGCTATAATAATCGCGTAAAGAAAAGAAAACCGAATCGACCGAAAGGGTGATTGGAAATATGAAAAAAACATTATACAGTTTAATGCTGTCGGACGACGTCATGCGCGAAATCGATTTGCTGGCACACCGCATGGGAACAAACCGTTCGAGCCTTGTCAACCGCATTTTGGCGGAGCACGTCAGCGTGCGTACGCCCGAACAACAGGCGAACGACATTTTTTCGGGCATTGAACGTCTGCTTGCCGCTTCGCGTGAGCTGGTACCGCTCTTTGAGCCAAATGCCGGCCGCGTTGCCGTGCGCTCCAGTCTCGAATACAAATATCATCCGACGATCCGTTACGACGTCGAGCTTGCTTCCGGCTTTATGCCGGGCGAACCGATCGGCACGCTCTCTGTCAATTTCCGCACGCAGTCACAAGGTCTTTTAGAGCTGCTTAGCCGCTTCTTCCGCTGTTTGGAGCGCATTGAAACGCATTTTCTTCCGACGGATATCGCCTATTCGCTTGACGGCGGACGCTTTACACGGACACTTGCCTATCCTGCCAAGCGAAACGCTGCAGGCGGAAGTGAAATGCTCGACGCCGAAGAAATCTCCAAGGCCATCACCGATTATGTCAGTCTCATTGACCGCATGATCAAGGCCTGTATCGGCGGAGCGGATGCACGGACGCTGACCGACATGTATGCCGCCGACCTTGAAAAACGAACCATTCTTTTATAATAACCGTAATCCCATGATTCCGAAAGGAGTTACACACCATGAATGCTGAAAAATTCACTCAAAAAACCATCCAAACCATCAACGACGCGCAAAATCTTGCGCATGAAAAGCAAAACCAGACGCTGATGCCGGAACACCTGTTGTATGCGCTTTTGTCGCAGGACGGTGGTCTTGTCGGAACGCTTGTCTACCGAATCGGGCAGAAAACCGGCAACACCGACATTGTTGGTTCGATCTTAGGCGAACTCGACGCGGCCATCAACCGTCTGCCCAAAGTCACCGGTGCAAGCGATGATTTGTATCCGTCAAGCGAAGTTTCCGCCGTGTTGCGCTTTGCCGAAAAAGCCGCAAGCGGCATGAAAGACGAGTATATCTCGGTCGAACACCTTTTCTTAGGTCTCTTGTCAGAGGGCAATTCGACCGTGAAGGACATTTGCGCCAAATACGGCATTACGAAGCAAGCCTTTACCGATGAGCTTGCCAAGGTGAAAACCTCGCCGGTCACAAGCGACAATCCCGAAGACACATATGACGTGCTTGCCAAATACGGCACGGATCTTGTGGAACGTGCCCGCGAACAAAAGCTTGACCCGGTCATTGGCCGTGATTCCGAGATCCGCAGTGTCATCCGCATTCTTTCGCGTAAAAGCAAGAACAATCCGGTGTTAATCGGCGAACCGGGCGTCGGCAAAACGGCAATCGCCGAAGGGCTTGCCCAGCGAATCGTCCGCGGCGATGTGCCGGACGGCTTGAAAGACAAAACGATTTTCTCGCTCGATATGGGTTCTCTCGTTGCAGGCGCCAAATATCGCGGCGAATTCGAAGAACGTCTCAAAGCGGTTTTGAACGAAGTCAAAAAGGCGGAAGGCAAGATCATCCTGTTCATCGATGAGCTGCACACCATTGTCGGTGCAGGCAAAACCGAAGGCTCGATGGATGCCGGCAACCTGTTAAAGCCGATGCTTGCGCGCGGTGAGCTGCACTGCATCGGTGCGACCACGCTCGACGAATACCGCAAATACATTGAAAAAGACGCGGCTCTCGAACGTCGTTTCCAGCCGGTCATGGTGGACGAACCGACGGTGGAGGACACCATTTCCATCCTGCGTGGCTTGAAAGAGCGGTATGAAATCTTCCACGGCGTGCGCATTCACGATAACGCGCTTGTCGCGGCGGCAACCCTTTCGCACCGCTATATCACCGACCGTTTCTTGCCGGATAAGGCCATTGACCTTGTGGATGAAGCGTGCGCGATGATCCGTACCGAAATCGATTCCATGCCGAGTGAACTTGACGACCTCAGACGCGATATCATGCAGCTCGAAATTGAGGAAATGTCCCTTAAAAAAGAGGACGATAAGCTCTCGAAGGAACGTCTTGAAAAGCTGACGGCCGAGCTTGCCGAAAAGAAAGAGAAATTCAACGAGATGAAAGCCCGTTGGGATTCCGAAAAGCAAGCCACCGAAAACGTCAAGAAGCTCAAAGCCGACATGGAAAAAATGTCCGGCGATATCGAGAACGCAAAGCTGCGCGGCGAATACGAAAAAGCCGCAAAGCTTCAGTATTCCGAGCTTCCGGCTTTGCAGAAAAAGCTTGCCGACGCGGAAAAAGCCACCGAAGCGCAGAACCAGAATATGCTTGTGCGTTCAACCGTGACCGATGAAGAAATCGCAGAGGTTGTGGCGCGTTGGACGGGCATTCCGGTGTCAAAGCTTGTTGAGGGCGAACGTGAGAAGTTATTGCATTTGGAGGACATTCTCCACAAACGCGTGATCGGTCAGAACGAAGCCGTGCGGCTTGTCAGCGAAGCCATTCAGCGTTCGCGTGCCGGTATTTCCGACCCCAACCGCCCGATCGGCAGCTTCCTCTTCTTAGGCCCGACCGGCGTCGGCAAAACCGAGCTTGCCAAAACGCTTGCCGAATGCCTGTTTGACGACGAACACAATTTGGTGCGTATCGATATGACGGAATATATGGAGAAATTCAGTGTGTCCCGTCTGATCGGAGCGCCTCCCGGATATGTCGGCTACGATGAAGGCGGACAGTTAACCGAAGCCGTCAGACGCCATCCGTACTCGGTGGTATTGTTCGATGAGGTCGAAAAGGCACATCCGGATGTATTCAACATCTTACTTCAGATTCTCGACGACGGCCGTATCACCGACAGCCAAGGCCGCACGGTGGATTTCAAGAACACCATCATCATCCTGACCTCCAACCTCGGCAGCAGCTATCTGCTCGACGGCATCACACCGGACGGCGAAATCTCCGAGGACGCCCGGAACAAGGTCATGAGCGATCTGCGCGCTTCCTTCCGTCCGGAATTCTTGAACCGTCTCGATGAGATTATTATGTTTAAGCCGTTGACCAAGGATAACCTCGGCGGTATTATCGAAAACCTCTTGAACGGCTTGCGTGCGCGTCTTGCCGACCGCAGTGCCGGCGGCTTGAAGCTCGAAGTGACCGACGCGGCCAAAGCACTCATCATCGACAACGGCTACGACCCGGTTTACGGTGCGCGTCCGTTGAAGAGATACCTGCAAAGCGCTGCCGAAACGCTGATTGCCAAGGTCATCCTTGCCGGAAACATCGACACCGGTTCGACGCTGGTGCTTGACGCAAACGACGGCAAACTGGTCTGCAACGTCAAATAAAAAAAGCCGCGTCTTACGCAAAAGACACGGACTTCCGGTTAACACAAGCGGGACTTGTCACAAAACGACAAGTCCCGTTTTTTATGCGCTTAAGCAGAAAAAGCTCCACATCCTCAGTTTTCGCTTTTCCATGCCAGAATGGCCTTGACGAGCCGCATGGCAAGCTCGTATTTTTTCTTTGGATGAATATCGCTCGTCTCGCACACATCGCGGCTGATAACGGTGCTGACGTTTGCTTCGGTCTGTGAAATCTCCTCTTGCACCTTTTGGATACGATGCCAATACACGTTATTTCTGCCGTCAAAATCGGCAATCTGCACCACCGCAAACGGCAAGGCTTCATCCTGAAACGCCGCACGCCATGAGGCAATGAAGCAAGAAAGCATTTCGCCGTATACCAAGCTTTCCTTGTCGGAGTCATTGCTTTCGCCCTGATACCATAACACCGCCGCAAGCGAAATCGGCAAAATCTGCTTCACCTGGAAATTGTATAGCTGCGAATGCCCTGCGTTCCAAGGATAATGTATATCAAACCGATCCTCGTCTGCGATCTGAAACGCCGGATTTTCAAAGGCGCTTTCGGGAAGATAGGTCTGAATATCCGCCGCGCCTTGATAGCAGGCAATCAAGCCGATGGCTTTTCCGGTTTGCTTGCGTAGCTCCCTGCCGACAAAATAGCCAAGGCACGACCAATCCGTCACGTTTGTTTTTTGCGCCTTGACCCAGCCATCCTGCGGAAGAAAGCGTTCGCCGCCTTCAACGCGCTCGGTGGAAAACAGCCGAAGAAGCGCGTCGTCTTCGCACATATCCTCGGTATAGTCGGCTTCTTTGAGCTTAAACTGCATATTGGATTGCCCGGAAAGCAGATACACGTCGCCGAAATATAGGTCATGAAGCACCTGCGTTCGGCCGTCCATGGTAACGGTCATTTCGTATGGGCCGCCGTAATCACCCGGTGCAAGCTCCATGCACCAAGCCGCACCTGTCTTTTCCGCGGCATAGGTTTTTCCGCAGAAGTCGATTCGGATATTTCCGCCGCCGGTTCCGAAAACGCGCACCGGCTTGTTTGCCTGAAAAATCGCTCCGTCACAAAATAAGGCATTTAATCGCATGAAAATTCCCTCCGTTTATAAGGTTTATGCTTCCGCTTGTATCACACCGGTAATGTCCGCTGTCGTACAAAGCGTATGATAATAGGTTTGGTCGAGCTTATCGCTGGTGCAAAGCATATAGGAGCGCTTTGCGTGTGTTATCATTTTCTGCCGCACAGCGTCTTCCGGCTGTGAAATATCGGTAATGCGGCCGTCCGCGGACAAGCCGCGGCAGGAAAAAAAGCAAAAATCGGCATTGTAGCGTTCGATGAGTGCGTGCGCGTTCTCGCCGACAAACGCAAGGCACGAATGCACCACCTCGCCGCCGGTGCCGATGCAGTTGATGTGGCTTTCGCTCAACTTCATGAGTGCCTTGATGCCGTTGGTGATCACAAGCAAATTTCGCTTTTCCGAAAGAAACGGGATCATGCGGTACGCACTGGTGGAAGCGTCCAAAAAGACCACGCTTTCGTCCGGCACAAGAGAAGCCGCCTTACGGGCAATGACGATCTTTTCATCGCTTTTTTCAAGCTCACGGATCAAAAACGGGATCATGGTGTCGGAGAGCGCACTTTCGTCAAGCACCGCGCCGCCGTGCGTGCGCCGCACGAGTTTTTGCTTTTCCAAGCTGCACAAATCCCGGCGAATCGACGGCTCGCTGGCATATAAACGGTGTGCCAAATCCTTAACGGTTACCGTTTTTTCTTTCACGGCGATTTCCATAATGCTCTTTTCCCGTTCCCGGTTCATGCAAACACCCCTCCAAGCACTCAACTTTTTGAGCGTTTTGTCATTATTCGTGGCGAATCTTGACTATTTGCTCAGATAGGTATATTATACTCTTATACGACGATTTGTCAAGAACAAAAGAGGCTTTCACCATGATTTTTGAAGCACACCGCGACGTGTCCGCAGAATTTCCCGAAAACACCCTGCCGGCCTTTGAGGCGGCTTTTGCGCAAGGCTATACCTATGTCGAACTCGACCCGGCCTTTACAAGCGACGGACACTGCGTCGTTTTCCACGACCATACCGTGAACCGCACCTGCCGTGCCGCGGACGGCAAGGCTCTTGAAAAAGAAACCCGCCTTTGTGACCTTTCCTATGAGCAGACGCAGAAACTCGACGCCGGCATCGCCAAAGCCTATAAGTTCCGCGGCACCAAAATTCCGTTGCTGTCCGAGGTGCTGACATGGGCAAAACAAACCGGCGTTACCGTCAAAATCGATAACCGCGTACAGGCGTTTTCGGAAAAACAAGCCGCTTCCCTGTTCGATACGGTCGCCGCTTCCGGTGCCTCCGTCGCCTTCACCGGCTCCGATATGGGCTATATCGCGCGCGTGCTTGAGCGCTTTCCCGATGCCGAAATCCATTACGACGGCACGGTGAATGAAACGACGTTAAAGGAGCTGCGTGCCTTAGTCGGGCAAAACGCGCTCACCGTCTGGCTGCCGGTCAAATCGCCCGAAACCGCTTGGGTGACCGTTCCGACCGCCGATGAAGCGTTATGCAAAACCGTCAAACGCTACGCAAACCTAGGCTTATGGATTCTAAGCACATCCGAACAGCTCGAACAGGCCGAAGCCTTTCATGCGGATATCATCGAAACGGCCGGGCAAATCAAGCCGTGCGGCCATGAAGCACGCCTTTTTGACTGCCACACGCACACGCATTTTTCGCACGACTCAAGCTGTGAGCCGCACGACAGCCTTGAAAAAGCCCGTTCCTGCGGACTTGCCGGGCTTGCTTTTACCGACCATTGCGACAACGAGTTCTGCGAAACAGAAGATGTTAAAACGCCGATCTTGCGTTCGGCGGACTGTGCACGCACGTTAGATGCCGAAACGCCGGTCACCGTGCTTTCGGGCGTGGAAATCGGCGAAGGCGTATGGCACATTCAAAATGCCGATGAACTGATTGCGGCACGCGATTTCGATATCGTACTCGGCTCGGTACACGCCGTGCGGTACAAGGACAAAACGGCACCGTATTCCGGCTTTGATTTTTCTCTGTTTTCGCAAACCGAAATTGCGGAATTTCTGTCTGTTTATTTTGCGGATATGTTGGAAATGATTCAAAAAACGGATTTCGATGTGCTATCGCATTTGACCTGTCCGTTACGCTATATTTGCGGCAAATACGGCTTTTCGGTCGATCTTGCCGCCTATACCGCCGTCATCGACATGATTCTTTCCGAAATCATCCGCCGCGGCATCGCCTTGGAGGTCAATACCTCGTGCCTTGACAGCGGTTATGATGCGCTGATGCCGGACGTGGACATTCTAAAACGCTATAAACAGCTTGGCGGCTATCTCATCACCGTCGGCTCGGACGCGCATACGGCACAGCGCGTGGCCTATGGCTTTGAAAAAACGCGTGCAATTTTGCGTGAGCTTGGCTTTCGGAACATCTTTTATTACCGCAAACGCATCCCGATTCCGCAAAGTATTCTGTCGTAACGCTGTTTTTTTGCAAAAGAAGAACGACCATTCTGTTCAAATGGCCGTTCTTTTTATACGCCTTGTGCTTTGAAACACACCGCTTAGCTTTCCGAAACATTCTCGTTCGGGACGAAGTCGTCCATCTGATTTTCCGAAAGCCATGTGCGAATCTGCGTTCCTGTTGTGGAAGCCGTTCCCCTAAATCCGGTCTTCACCTCAGCGTTCGGGCAAGCGTTCTTGATCGCCGTTACCGAGGTCGAAATGCCGCTTGAACCGCTGGTGCAGAACGGAAGTATCGTTTTGCCCGACAAATCGTATGTATCTAAGAACGTGTTGATGATTTTCGGCATCGTGCCCCACCAAATCGGATAGCCGATGAAAACCGTGTCGTAAGTTTCGATGTTTTCAAGCGGATTGGCAATTGCGGGCCGTGCGTCCGCGTCGTTTTGCTCTTTGTTCGCGCGGCAATCGCTGTTGCTGTAATTCAAATCTGCACTTGTATAAGGCTCTTCGGGAACGATTTCAAACAGCTCCGAGCCGGATTCTTCGGCAATTTTTTCGGCAAGTGCTTTTGTGTTGCCGGTTGCCGAGAAATAGACGACAAGGCTTTTGCCGGCCGGTGTCTGCGTTTCTTCGGATTCTTCGGATTCCTCCTGCAGCTTGCCCGCATCCGGCGTTTCCGGCTCTTGCTCTTGGTTCTTAGCATTTGTGATGGTTACGCTCTGTTCGCTTTCGTTCCATTCGACATGGAATTTGAAGCTTTCCGCCACAAACCGAATCGGCAGCATGGTACGGTCGTTCATGACGGTCGGTGCGACATCAAGAATCTGTTTTTCGCCGTTTAAGAGTGCCTCGGTCGAATCGATGGTGAGCTTGATTTCATCTTTTCCATAAGTGAGCGTCACTTCTTCGGTTTCGCCGTTCCAACCGACCGTGCCGCCCATTTGCTCCACCACCGCACGCACCGGCAGCAGCGTCCGGTCGTTTACGATTACCGGAACGGTGCCTTGTTCGTCGATCGGCATTTCCGTCCCGTTTACTGTCATCGTGGGACTGCCGATTTTCAAGAGAATGGTTGTGTCGTTTTCGGTTTTGGCTTCTTCCGCCGCACAAGACGCAAGGCTGAAAATCAAAACAAATGACAGGAAAACCGATAAGACCCGTTTCATACAAATGCCTCCTTAATGTGTGTCGGATAAAGCACCGACGATTTGGTGCGGAACATACAGCTCCTCCAAATAGGCTTTATCTTCTTCGGTTAATTCAAATGCCAGCGCACCGGCCGCATCATCGAAATATTTCGCTTTTGTCGCGCCGATAATCGGTGCCGTGACACCCTTTCCGAACTGCCAGGCAAGTGCAATCTGCGTCATGGTTTTTTCGTATTTGTCGGCAAGCTCTTTGACGCGCAAGACGATTCTTTTATCCGCTTCTTCGTTTTTATCGTATTTTCCGGCCGCCATATAATCGGTTTTGCTGCGTTTGGTATCCGTATGCCATTCCGTGCGGCACAGTCTGCCGGCCGCAAGCGGACTGTACGGCGTAAGAGCCACATTCATCTGCTTGCAAAGCGGAATCAGTTCCCGTTCATCCTCACGATAAATGAGATTGTAGTGATCCTGCATGGAAACAAACGGTGTCCATCCGTTATCGCGTGCCGCAAGCTGCATATTGTAAAACTGGTAGCCGTACATGGCCGACGCGCCGAGCGCACGAACCTTTCCGGCCTTCACAAGGCCATGCAGTGCCTCCATGGTTTCTTCGATCGGCGTGCCGTAATCAAACCGATGGATAATATACAAATCCAAATAATCGGTACCAAGCCGTTTTAACGTGCCGTCGATCTCGCGGTTTATGGCTTCCTTCGACAAATGTCCGTCGTTAAAATACACCTTCGACGCAAGCACGACCTTGTCACGGGCAACATTGTTTTGAATGGCACGGCCGAGATATTCCTCGCTGGTGCCGTGCGAATAAGTGTTGGCCGTATCAAAAAAGTTGATGCCGAGATCTAAGGCATGACGGACAATTTCCTCTGTTTCATCAGGATTCAGCGTCCATTCGTGGAAATCGGCCGACGGCTTGCCGAAGCTCATGCAGCCGACGCACAGCTTAGATACTTCAATACCGGAATTGCCGAGTTTTGCATATTTCATATTCTTATTCCCCCCATACGTCCTTTGCCAGATTGAACACAGCCCATGCCTTCGGCCAACCGGCATAAAAGGCTGTGTGCGTGACAATTGCCGCAAGCTCTTTTTGCGTGACACCGTTGTTTTTGGCGTTCTGCAAATGGTATTTCAGCGATGAATCGGTGATGCCCTGTGCCATGAGTGCGACAACGGTGATGATGCATCTTGTTTTTATGTCAATATCCTCATTGTTCCAGTTTTCGCCGAACAGAATATCGTCGTTAAAATGCGCGAAATCCGGTGCAAATGTGCCGAGTGCATCGCGTCCGGCGGTCTGTGTGATTTTTTTCATAGCTGTCCATCCTTTCCGCATTAAAATTCCTTTGCCCACCGTGCGATTTGTTCATCCGACAGCCCGTTTAACACCTTGCCGTCTTTGATGTCGGCAGCCGGGCAGACCTTTCGCAGAACCAAAGCGGTTTTGCCCATACCGCTGCCGCCGCTGGTAGCAAACGGGATCACGGTTTTACCCGAAAAATCATAGCTTTCCAAAAAAGTATCGATGATGGTCGGTGCGACATACCACCAAATCGGAAAACCAACAAAAATTGTGTCGTAATGCTCCATATGCGGCAGCTTTTCCGCTATTTCCGGACGGGAATCGGGATTTTTCATCTCAACGCTCGAACGGCTTTGCGCGTTCTGCCAATTTAAGTCGGCGCTTGTGTACGGAATGCGCGGCTTGATTTCAAACAGATCCGCTCCGGCCGCTTTTGCTAAGCGTTCGGCATACCGTTTGGTAACGCCGCTTGCCGAAAAATAGGCGACTAAGGCTTTCGACTGCTTGCTGTTCTTTGTTTCGGTTGTGTTCATCGTAAAAACTCCTTTTCTATCCTTTGTTTTCTTTCTTGATTTTATACCGCAGATAATCGATTCTGTCGAGCTGTTCTTGTTTGGCATGAAGCTCTTCCAACGCTTTTTTTCGTTTTTTTAACAGCATTTCCGTTCGCTTTTCCGCCGTATCGCCGCCGGAACGATAAAAACCGATGTAATCTCTCACTTCCGCATCGTCAAATCCGGCATCATACAGCGTCAGAATCAAGCTCATGTTCTCAACGTCTTTGTCCGTAAAACCGGTCCATTTATGCGCCGCTTCGTATTTATCGAGCAAATCCGGAGGAACATTGTATTTTTGCAGCATTTCCTGCTTGGTCATTGCCTCACCTTCAAAAAAATATAGGCACCGATATCCGGTACCTATACTATATCACGGTTGTTTATATATGTCAAATACTTATATTGCATTAGCAGAAATGCTTTTTATGTATTTCTTAGAGAAGTCGATAAAGGCCTCCATGGCAGCCGATTGGATTTGATTTTTCTTCCACACCAAAACCGAACCAAATTCCATCTTTGGTGCAAACGGAACAAATTTCACTTCATCAAACCGGCTTTCGAGTTCGATGGTTAAAATGATCCCCATTTTCTTTTGCGCCATAATGGCTGCATTGTATAACAGATCATAGGTGGCAAACACATTTACATCGCCGTACAAATCGCCAAACCAGTTTTGGATTTCTTCGCGCACCATCCGGCGGTGCGGCAGGATGAGCGGCAAGCCGATCAAATCTTTGGGCGTTACAAACGGACGCTTCGCGATGGCAAAATCGTTATGCGCGATGATGCCCCATGTTTCTTTTTGCGGCAAACGGGTAAATTCATAGCGGCTGATATCCACCGGATCGGCTAACAGACCGATATCCAAACCGCCGTTTTCCAAGCGTTCTTTGATCGTATCGGCATTTCCGCTGTTCAGATGAAACCGCACACCGGGATGCTTCTCGGAAAACGCTGCTATCACATCCGCCAAAAGCGAAAAGCTTTTGAATTCGCCGCTGCCGATCTCGATTTCGCCCGAAAGCTCCTTTTCGGTCGTCAGCTCTCTTTTGGTTTTTTCCGCAAGCGAGACGATCTCTTGGGCACGGCGTTTTAAGAGAAGCCCGTCGCTTGTAAGAACAATGCTGTGGTTGCTTCGCTCAAAGAGTTTTACGCCGAGTTCGTCCTCTAACTGCATAAGCTGTCTGGAAAGCGTCGGCTGTGTGACGTGCAAAAGCTGTGCCGCCTTTGTAATGTTTTCTTCTTGCGACACCATTAAAAAATAGTTGAGTACACGCAATTCCATCGATTTTCACTCCGTTTATGGATTCCAAGGAATTTTGACCGCTCACCGCGGTAAGCGTATTGACATAGTGGAATCATTGGTGTATAATACACCTTGCCGGGAGCAATTCCGGTAGGGCGAGATCTCATTCTGAACCTGAAAAAGATGTTTCTGTTTCGAGTTCTTTGGCTCTGCTTTTCTTCAAAAGAAAAGCAGACGGCGGTTGTGCCATTCCCGAAAGGGGGTGGTTGTTATGCAGAAATACATAAGATGCATCATCTTTGCAATTCTCATAGCAATAGCTTTTACATTAAAAGTAAAATAACCGCCCAGCTCCCCAAAGCATAGCGGTTATTTTTTAGCGGTTATCTTTGTGGCGCAACCGTTTGAGGTCTTGCCCTTACATTACTATTATATGCTTTTTCCTCAAAAAGTCAATACCTTTATCCGAAATTTTCGCCGTGAGTTTTTACTTGCGGCGATATTTTTTGAAAAGATAGGAGGAAAAAAGAATGATTAGTTGCTTCAAAGGACGTTTCCGTTTAACCAGTCCGCGCGGCGACCGAGTTCTAAACGGTGTTAAGGGCTACCATCACGGCATTGACCTTGTCGGTTTAGACGACACGACGGTGTACAGCATTGTCGATGGAAAAGTCCGCACAGGGGCAGACAACAGTGCCGGGAACTATGTGTGTGTGACCATCGAGGACGGCAGGAGGGTATATTATTTTCATTTGAAAAGCTTCAAAGTCAAGACCGGCGATACCGTCAAAAAGGGACAGGCGGTTGGAATCATGGGCAACACCGGGCACAGCTTTGGGGCGCACACGCACCTTGAGTTGAGGGTCAAGGGCACGGCGTACAAGAGTCTCGATATTTCCGAGTTTACCGGGATCCCGAACAAGGTTGGTGTGTATGAGTACAAGGAGGACGGCGTGAAGCAGAACAAATACAGCTATGATGATACCGTGGATGCCATGATACAGGACGGTGTGACGGATGTGAAGAACATGGCGAACTGGGAGAAGATGCTTGACGGCAGAGAGAAGTTAGAAGCGAAGTATGTGAGGGAGATCTTCCGGCGGTATCATGAGAAATTAAGCAAGAGGTAAAAAAAAGAAAAACACCGAGCAGAAATCAATCTGTTCGGTGTTTTTAGCTTTGCGGTGACAAATACAAAGAACGAATCTGTAATCAAGAGAGTGTGGTAACAGAGGTAGCACAATGCAATCCATGCCGCAAAGTCTATATCAAATATAGCACACATTCTTCGGCTTGTCAATGAGTTTTACGATTATTTGTTATTTAGGATAGTCGTCCTTATATTGCAAATATATATGTATATGACAAGGGTGAGGTTTCCTAGAAATTCAAAAATCATGCGATCGATTTTATCATGCACTATATGACGTTTCTTCGTCATCATCTTCATCATTATCCGGCTCAACAAAATCGAGCGTACCGCTGAAAGACAAAGACTGACGGTATTCTTCAGCTAACATGGTGCGATTAAACTCTGCGGACGGTTCGATAGAATAGACCAGATTTTCAAGTTCATCTAGAGAAACGGTAAAGAATTCTTTGCGAAGATTGATTTTATTGGTACGCTTATCGTTTAACATTTGATGTAGCTTATTTTCCAATGTCGGAGCGTCTTCGGAAAAAATAAAGCTGTGAACATCAAATCGGAACGGCACAGACGCACTTCCGAGTTCATCCACACGATCCTGCGGAACAAGGCGGCGTGTCATACCGATTTTAAACACTTTATCGCCAAAAGAACCAAGATTGCTGATAATATAAACATACCCGGCTTTACCGTTTTGCAGTTTTGCGATTTCTTCTTTCTTGGATGAAACTTCGCTCAAAAGCGAATTGACCTCTTCGATTCGCGAAGTAATGGATTCTGCTTTTTCAGCGGTAGCTTCTGCAAGCTGCGTTTTCAATTTTTCGATTTCGGCAAGATATTTGGATTCTTCTTTTTCCACCTGCTTTTGCTGTTGTTCCAACAACTTGCGTTCTTCGGCTTCTTGCTTCATCTGCTCTTTTAAAGCTCTCTGCTGTTCTTTTTCCTGTTCCTTGCGAACATAGTATTCATATTCAACCTTTACAGCATCTGCAAATAAAACTTCTATTGTGCTGATAAACTTAGAAATCGTAGGAGCGATCTGCTGATTGCCGTCAGCTGCAATTTTCAAGTATTTCTCGGCGATTTCATGCACTTGATCAAGCGATTCGTTTAATTTTTGATACTTCAACACGTATAAAACGTTTTGAAGCTCCGCACGGAGAGCAATAACCATTAGGCGGTAAATCGCCAAATTAGACTTTGTTGTATAACGTTTTTCGTATTCCGACAAGACTTTTTCAATACTGTTGTCAATCGCCTTAAACTGTTTTTTCAATTCCTTTATACTGGAATGATGCAGAGTAAGCTCCACGGTTGGATTAAGAACGTCACTGCAATCGATATCAGCTATATGCTTTTCAATGTATGAAATCTCATTTTCCAACGGATTAGACAATTCAAATTTTTCGTAATATGCCTGTATAGATTTGATACAGTATACAATTGACTTGATTCTTTGCTTATTACGTTCAATTTTATTTTCGCTATCGGAAAGTTGCTGTTGCTGTTCGGCTAGCTTTTCTTGCTGTTCATTTATTTCTTTGTTTTTGCTTTCGATTTCCGCATTTGCTTGTTCAACCGATTTTTGAGCCTGTTGTTTTTGCTCGGACAATTCAGCAATTATCTTCTTAGCTTCAATAATATCTTTCATTTCCGGGGTTATGGAAGCTTCTAAACTAGACAGTTTTTGTGTTAGCTCATTCTTTTCTGCTTCAAGCGATTGTATGTAAGAGCGAAAAGCAATATTTTCTCTCTTAATCTTTGAAACATTAAAAATATCGAATAATGACACTGCAAATCACCTTTTTCATAACTTCTTTTGTATCCATTGCTTTTGAGTGTATTGTACCATCTGTTATTTTGCACAACAAGTATATCACATCCTTGTAAAAAAGTCAAACAAAAATCATATACAATATCCGCAAAAGTCAAAAATCGTTTTGTAACACGCACGATTTTGTCAAAACATACTATTTTTTACACTTCCTTTTACATCTTCGTTTATTGCACATGGTTTCTTTAAGTCTTATTCTTTCCGATAAATCTTCACCAAAAAATCCGCCTTGGTAACGGTTTGACCGAGGTTTACCGATTTTTCACGCACTTCGGCGGTACTGCGCCAAAAATACGGCGTCATGGCGAACAAATCCGCCGCCTGTTCGCCCGAAAGGGTCATCTCATAGCACACGTGCTTTTCCGCAACCAGCGAAAAGCCCTCGTAGAGCGGCGTTTTTTCCTCATTTTCGAGTGCCGTATCATACAGCCGTTCCTTGATGCCGAACAAATGCTGTCTTCCGGGACAGGCAACCGCCAAAAGGCCGCCCGGCTTTAAGACGCGGCGGTTTTCTTGATCGGCCACCGGTGCAAAGACCGACAGCACGGCTGCGGCGCTTTCATCCGCAAACGGCAGATCGAAAATACCGGCGACCGCAAAATGGCTCTTTGCAAACATATCCTTGTTCTTTTCGGCTTTTGCCGCCATTTTAACGGCACTTTTAGCAAGATCCAAGCCATAGACCTCTGCCTGCGGAAATCGTTTTTTGACAAAACGGGCATAATAGCCCTCGCCGCAGCCGGCATCCACGATCAAATCGCCGAGACTCAGCGTGCCAAAGCTTGCAAATGCCTCGCACAAGGCGTTTGCAAGCGGTTCATAGGCACCGGTTTCCAAAAAACGGCGGCGCGCTTTGCACGAGTCGGCCGCGTCGCCCGAACGGTCGGCGTCCTTTCGCGGCGGTGCAAGATTGACATAGCCCTCGGCGGCTGTATCAAAGGTATGCCGATCGGCACACACAAAGCTTTTTTCGGTTTGTTCCAACGGTTTTCCGCAAACCGGACAGGTAAAATAGGTTTTCATGTCATTCCTCTGTTTCTGTTTTTCTGTATTATAGCATAGGCTGTAACATAAAACAAGCATTTTTACATTTTTACATTTTTACAAAGAAGACTTGTGCAAACAGCATCCTTCAAAAAAGTCCTGTGCACGGATAAACGCACACAGGACTTTTTCTGTTATTCTGTTGTCTTAACGCAGAGCCGTCTTATTCCTCAACCGCATTCTTTTTGGCGTCCTCGATGATCTTCTGCGCCACATTGGCCGGTGCTTCCTCATAGCGTGTGAACTCATAGTCAAACACGCCGCGTCCCTGCGAAAGCGCGCGAAGCGCAATCGTGTAGTTCGCCATTTCTGCCATCGGCACCTCTGCCTCCACGATGGTGCGGCCCTTGGCGTGTTCATCCGGATTCATGCCGAGCACTCTGCCGCGGCGTTTGTTGAGGTCGCCGATCACATCTCCCACAAGACCGTCCGGCACGCGGACTTTCAACGTTCCGACCGGCTCCAAAATCACCGGATTTGCTTTGGGAAGTCCCTCTTTATAGGCAAGCTTTGCGGCAAGCTTGAACGAAATTTCGTTGGAATCGACCGGGTGATACGAGCCGTCGAACAGGTCTGCCGCAAGGTTCACCACCGGGAATCCGGCAAGAACGCCTTTCTGCATGGCTTCGAGAAGTCCCTTTTCGACCGCCGGATAGAAGCCTTTCGGCACACTGCCGCCGACCACGCTCTGCGTGAAGGTGAGGCCTTCGGCTTCGCCGGGCGAGAACGTAATCTTGACGTGGCCGTATTGGCCGCTGCCGCCCGACTGCTTTTTATGCTTGCCTTCGACCTGCACGCGCTTCTTGATGGTCTCACGGTACGGGACGCGTGCTTCGACAAGCTCGACGTTTGCACCGTAGCGCGATTTCAACTTGGAGACGACCACATCCAAGTGCGTGTCGCCTAATCCGTACAACAGCATCTGCTTGGTTTCGGCGTTGTTTTCATAGCGTAACGTCGGATCTTCCTCCAACATCCGCGCGACGGCTGTTGAAATCTTATCTTCATCGCCCTTGGCTTTGGGAACGATGGCCATGCGCATATACGGATGCGGAAATTCGACCGGCGCATAGTTTTTCGGGCCGCCGAGCGTATCGTTTGTGCCGGTTGCCGTAAGCTTTGCCGTCATGCCGATATCGCCGCAGACGATTTCATCCACTTCGGTTTGCTTTTTGCCGCGGATTATGTAAATATGGGCGAATTTTTCCGCCGTGCCGTTCGTGCGGTTGGTGAGCGTCATATCCTTCTTTAACGTGCCGTTCATGACCTTGAAGAAAGACATTTTTCCGACAAACGGGTCGGCGATGGTCTTAAAGACAAATACCGCCGTTTCGCCGTTCGGGTCGGGCTTTACCTCTTCGCCGTTCTCATCGCGTTCGCCCTTGCGGTCGAGCGGATTGGGGAAGGAATCGGCAATGATGTTGAGTAACGGTGCGATGCCCATGAGCGTGGAAGCCGAACCGACCATGACCGGCGCGATGGTGCCGTCGATGATGCCTTTGTTCATGGCGGCAAACATTTCTTCTTCGGTAAAGGCCTCTCCGGCAAAGAATTTTTCCATCAGTTCGTCACCGGTAAGTGCCAAAGCCTCCATTAACATATCGCGGAAGCCTAAAATCTTTTGCATACTCTCTTCGGGAATATTCATTTCCTTTTGAGAGCCGTCCTTGACGTATTCATAGCCTTTCATAGTGATAAGATCCGCAAAGCCGAGCGGCTTGCGATCCACAATGATCGGAATGGCTACCGGGCAGATGGCCTGCCCGAACACCTCGCGCATCTGCTCGATGGTGCGGCCGAAATTGGCGTTGTCGTCGTCCATTTTGTTGATAAAGAACGCTTTCGGAACGCCGAGCGCCGTGGCGCGTTCCCACGCAAGCTCACTGCCGACGTCCACGCCGCTTTTGGCATCCATCACAATGAGCGCCGTTCCGCACACGCGAAGACTCTGCATGACTTCGCCGGCGAAATCGAGCGTACCGGGCGTATCAAGAAAGTTGATCTTGCTGTTTTTCCACATAACCGGCACAACCGATGCGGAAATCGAAAACTTGCGTTTGGTTTCTTCCGGATCATAATCGCTGACTGTATTTCCGTCCGATGTCTTTCCCAGACGATCGGTTTCTTTTGCAAGATAAAGCATGGATTCGACGAGCGACGTCTTTCCGTTTCCTCCGTGTCCTAAAAGACACACGTTTTTGATGTTTTTGGTGTTAACCGTGGCTGCCATTGATACTGCCCCTTTCATTGATTATCGAGTATCTCCGTCCGAGACACCTTGCAGGTTTTCAAAACGGATGATATTTCAATAACTATTATAAACGACTTCACATTTATTTGCAATATGCAAAAATAAACAGGATTTTTCTGTACTTTTTGTGCAATATACACAACTATTTTGGGAAGCCGTCATTGCCGCTACCATCTTATGACAAAAGATACGGGATTCATGCCGTTGGAGCAGACGCAAAAAACAGACGGAAGCTGCATAATCCATCTGTTTTGAGGCGTATGTTGATTTTTCGTCGAATCACAGAGTCGTTCCGAGAACCGCTGCAGCCGTGCGTGCGGCAATCTCCCGTTCTTTGTCCGAAACCGGCACGTCGAACGCATCAAACGGGATGTGCTTCACGCTGTTTCCGGTAAAGAAGCCGTACCACACAAGGCCGAGCAAATACCGTCCGAAGCCGAGAGAGGCGTGAAACGTGTCGCGATGGACGGCTTCCATGCCGTTTTCCAAAGCCTTGAACATAGCGTCCCCGCTCGGAATGATGCCGCTCGCGCCGATGCGGTCGGCGGCCGCCTGATAGGCGGAACGGATATGCTCAAGCATCTCTTGCGGCGTATCGAAGCCGGCGTTTTTCAAGCGTTCCGACCCGGCCTCATATGCCCACGTTTGGTGCATATAAAACTTCGTGTGCGGCAGATAGGTGCGGACATAGTCGGCAAGTGCTGACAAATACGGCTCATAGGTTTCAAAATGCGGCGCGGCCTGACTGACCTGTTGAAAGGTGACCGCGTCCCAATTATCACTCATCAGAACCTGCTTGATGTTGACCTTTAAGCGTGTGCTTTCGCCGTTGAACTGAAAATCGTAGGCGGCGTTGTTTTCCAAAATATTATAATAATGCGTTTGGAGCGGACAGCCGCCGATATAGAGATTGACGGTTTTGACAGTCTGGCCATCTGCGGCGGCGATTTTATGAATGTAGCGGCAGGCATCCTCGGAAAAGCTGTTGCCGATGGCGAGAATTTTCATGCGAACACTCCTTTTCATCGTTTTTCGTTTTTTCCAGTATACCACCGTATTTTTACGGAAAATGTCGAAATGTGTAAAAAAAACCGCCGCGTTAGACGGACGCGGCGGAAAAAAAGAAGGGGGAAAAACAGCAAATTAAAGCTTCATTTTGGCGGCCTTGAATACGGCTTGGTACACAACGGCGGCACCGATGCAGGTGAAGATCAGCTCGGGAAGCATATAGCAGCTGTTGTACACAATGCTGTACAGCCAAGTGTTGGAGGTCTCAAAGCCGTCCCACAGCTTTCCGGCCGAAGCAAAGACGAACACGCCGCTGAACACGTGCGAAACAAAGCGCAAAAAGATGGCAAGAGCCGTTCCGCCAATAATGCCGTTCATGCCCTTATCGGCAAACATTCCGGCAAGGCCGAGAACGGTAAACGCGACGATGTAATCGAGAAGAATGCAGGAAATCAGTGCGCCTGCCGTGAGTCCCCAGCCGAGAAGACCGTCAAACAGAATGCCGAACAACAGCTGGATCACCGCATACACAAACGACGAAAACAGACCGGTTTTCACGCCGTGGCGGATCGAGATGAGGCAGATGGGAAGCATACTGAGAAGCGTGATACTGCCGCCCCACGGGAGCTTGAAAACTTTGATAAGGCTAAGCACCGCCGCAAGGGCGATGAGAATGCCGCACTCGGCAAGCACTTTGGTTTTTGTCTTTTCCATGGAAAAGCCCTCCGAAAAAAGTAAAATACCGCACACAATATCGGTGCGGTATGCTTTTTCGTGATGAAAGCTATCTCCCTACGCCGGTATTATCCGTTCAGGTTTGAAGGGTTCGGAAAAGGTTTTCCGTCTCAGCCGTTAAAACAGCACCCCTGATATCTATGCGGTTCGTGATACAGTATAGCAAAAAAGTATGAATAATTCTACCGTTTTCGCGCTTTTTCGCTATTTTTTCAAAATTTCAAGGCTGCGGTCCAAAATGCCGTTCATTTTGGCGATGACAAGCCCATAGTTTCCGAACGGAATATGTTTGCTTTCAGCTTCGCTTTCGCGAAAGCGCATTTCCTTTTCGTTTAACATACAGCCGCCGCAATGCAGCACCAGCGCATACGGCGAAAGATCCTTCGGGAATGTGCCGCCGGAGGTGAATTCGAAGGTGAGTTCCTTGCCGGTATAGTTCCGAATCCATGCCGGAAGCTTGACGGTGCCGATGTCGCCGCACTGGCGGTGGTGCGTACAGCCCTCGCAGATGAGAATCGTATCGCCGTCGGACAGCGTGTCGAGCGCCTCCGCGCCGCGAAGTGCTGTGTCGAGTACGCCCTTATACCGCTGCATGAGAATGGAAAACGACGTGAGAAGCACGTTTTCCGGCACGATCTTTTTGACATAGCCGAACACCTGACTGTCGGTGATGACGGCTTTGGGCGGCGTTTTCAGCGAAGTGAGTGCTGCGGCAAGCTCGGTCTCCTGCACCACAAACGGCAGTGCATGGATGTCAAGCAATTCGCGAAGCACTAACTGCTCCGGCAGAATCAGCCGTCCCTTGGGTGCGGCCTCATCGATGGGTGTGACCAAAAGCACGATATCGCCGGCCTCAAACAAATCGGCGACAATGGTGCGTTCGTTTTTCACGGCAAAGGCGGCTAACCGGTTCTTGAGCGTTTCGATGCCCTCGCCGGTCAGCGCACAGACCGCAAGTTCGTTGTCGCCCCCTAACGTGACCGGCGCAAGGTCGCTCTTGTTGTAGCAGACAAGATACGGCAGCTTTTTTTCGCGGAAGGTTTCGATGAGCGCCGCGTCGCTTGCCGAAAGTCCGGCCGTACTGTCTACGACAAGCACGGCAATATCGGTCTTGCGCAAGATCTCATAGGTCTTTTCGGCGCGTGCTTCGCCAAGCGCGGTGTTGTCGTCAAGACCGGCTGTATCGCAGATGGCGACCGGCCCGATCGGCAGCAGCTCCATGGATTTGATGACCGGATCGGTGGTCGTGCCGGGCGTATCCGACACGATCGACAGCGTCTGCCCGGTCACGCGGTTGACAACGCTGGATTTTCCGGCATTGACCGCGCCGAAAAACGAAATAAAGGTTCGTTCGGAAGCCGGTGTGTTTTGCATGAGGATTCCTCCTTGTTCGGGAATGGTCGGCAATAACGGTCAAAAGCGGAAATCGCGCTTGCCGTTATGGATGTTTTCGATGTATTCGGCCGCAAGCTTTTTGACCTTGGGATTGGGAATGTTTTCAAGCTCGCTCTTTAACATTTTTTCGCCTAAAACCTTGGTCGGTTCGGTGGCGTAATCCTCCAAATACTCTTTTAAGGTCATGAGGGCATTGGGCAGACAGCAGTTTTGAATCTGTCCGGCCTTGAGAAGCGACATAAACCGGTCGCCGGTACGTCCCTCTCGGTAGCACGCCGTGCAGAACGACGGGATATAGCCCATTTCCATCAGCCAACGCACCACTTCGTCCAGTGTCCGGTTGTCGCTGACGTCAAACTGGGCGGAGTTTTCGTCCTCCGGTTCGGGTTCATAGTAGCCTCCCACCGACGTGCGCGACGCGCCGCTGATTTGCGAAACGCCGAGCCGGATCACCTTTTCGCGCACAGCTTTGCTCTCGCGCGTCGAGATAATCATGCCGGTATACGGCACGGAAATGCGGATAAGAGCGCAGAGCTTGGCAAAGGTCTCATCGTCGATGCCGTTGTCGAATGCGTCCGGGTCGATGTCGTCGGCGTGCTTGATACGCGGCACGCTGATGGTATGCGGTCCGACGCCCTTATAGGCTTCGAGATGCTCGGCGTGCATGAGAAGTCCGCAGAATTCGTATTTATACAGTTCAAGACCGAACAGAACGCCCAGTCCCACGTCGTCGACGCCGCCCTCCATGGCACGGTCCATGGCTTCGGTGTGATAATCGTAATTGTGCTTGGGGCCGGTCGGGTGCAGCTTTTCATAGCTTTCCTTGTGATAGGTCTCTTGGAACAAAATATACGTGCCGATACCGGCTTCTTTGAGCTTCCGGTAGTTTTCCACGGTGGTTGCGGCGATGTTGACGTTGACGCGGCGGATCGCGCCGTTTTTGTGCTTGATGGAATAAATGGTGTGGATACAATCAAGAATGTACTCAATCGGGTTGTTGACCGGGTCTTCGCCGGCTTCAATAGCCAAACGCTTATGTCCCATATCCTGCAAGGCAGTCACTTCGCGGACAATATCCTCTTGGGACAGTTTTTTGCGTGCGATATGTTTATTCTTGTAATGATACGGACAGTACACGCAGCCATTGACGCAATAATTGGACAGATACAGCGGCGCGAACATGACGATACGGTTGCCGTAGAAATCCTTTTTAATCTGCTCGGCAAGGTCATACATTTTTTTGACTCTGGTCGGCTCGGTACAGGCAAGAAGCACCGACGCTTCGCGGTGAGAAAGGCCTTTGCGAAGAGCCGCTTTTTCGATGAGGGCGTCGATAAGCTCGTAGTTCTCCTTGTTTTTTTCGGCATAGTCGAGCGACTCTAAAATTTCCTCGTGACTAATGAATTCCTCGGCATGAGGCGACAGTTTATTATACATGATGATTCCTTTCGTCCGATCTTATAGATTCTGATAAGCAGTCTTGGCAAAAACACCGGAAAGACGGCCAAGCTTGCCGGAAAGCGCGTTGATTTCGTCCTGCGGTGCGTCGAGTGCCACGCTGATGATGTGGACGTTCTTTTTGGGGTACGGCAGTCCCATGCGTCCGATGATATACGCGCCGTATTCGTGTAACAGTGCATTGACCTTTTCGGCGGCATCACTCGATTCGAGAAGAATCGAAATGACCGCCACACGGGTGTTTTCGGTTTGGTTTTCCATAAATACCTTCCTTTCAAAAAACGACTTTCGGAAAATGGGAAAAAGAAAAAGCTCTGCCGAAACGGCAAAGCTTGGATCAGACATACGTGTCGGCACACCAAAAAACGGTGCGCACACAAAACCGGCAAAACAACCGGGCAAACATCTTCGCTTATTTCCGTTCGGGCTGATACCGCAGAAAAAACTTTGGTACAAGGTCGAGACAGTTTGTTTTTGGCCGTTCGGCGAAAAGAGCGAAAACGCTGTTCGCGCCTGACGGTAGTATCAGTATAACAGATATTTGTGAACAAATAAAGAGCTTTACGGTGCAAGTGCGGATTTCGGAGATTTCATCCGAAAAACTGCGCCGCAAAGCCTTTTTGCATCGAAAAAACAAGCCTTTGTTCGACTCGCGTTTTAAGCTCTCTCGTTCATCGGCACATATTCGTGAATGACATAGTTTGTCTTATAAGCCGGGCGGATGATACGACCGCCGGTGAGGATTTCTTCGATGCGGTGAGCGCACCAGCCGGCGACACGCGCCGTTGCAAAGAGCGGCGTATACAGCTCTTTCGGAATGCCGAGCATCCGGTACACGAGTCCCGAATACATATCCACGTTGGCACACATATATTTTTCGTTTCCGGTCACCTGATAGAACACGTCCGGCGTGCGGCTTTCGATTTTCTGCATCAGCTCGAACTCATCCATAAAGCCTTTTTCTTCGGCAAGCTCACGTGCATATTTTTTGAGCGTTATGGCACGCGGATCGCTGATGGTGTAGATCGCATGACCCATGCCGTAAATAAGGCCGCTGCCGTCGCCGGCTTCGCCGCGTAAGATTTTGGCAAGGTAGGCACTGACCTCCTCGTCATCCTTCCAATCGCGCACGTTTGCCTTAATATCCTCAAACATCTGATCGACCTTGATGTTCGCGCCGCCGTGCTTAGGGCCTTTGAGCGAACCGACTGCTGCGGAAATGGCCGAATAGATATCCGTTCCGGCCGACGAAAGCACACGGCAGGCAAAGGTCGAGTTGTTACCGCCGCCATGCTCGGCATGAAGCACGAGACATAGGTCAAGCAGTCTTGCTTCACGCTCGTCGAAGGAAACATCGTTGCCCAAAATCCGCATGAAGTTCTGCGCACAGGCAAGACCCGGCTGCGGACGGTGCAAAAGAAGGCTGTCTTGGTCGAACACATGGCGTTTGACCGAATAGGCGTGTGCGGCGATGATGGGAAGCCGGGAAATGAGCTGAATACTCTGCTTGAGCTGATTCTCGAGCGACATATTCTCCGGTTCCGGGTCGTAGGAATATAACGACGTGATAGCGGCTTGGATCTTGTTCATGATATTGGGAGAGGGCGCACGCATGATCACATCTTCCGTGAAGTTGAGCGGCAGGGTGGCATATTCGGCGTTGAGCGTCCGAAAGGCCTCTAACTGTTCCTTGGTCGGCAGTGAACCGAACAAAAGGATAAACGCACATTCCTCAAAGCCGTAGCGATTCTCCTTGACATAGCCGTCAATGAGCTGTTCCACGTCGTAGCCGCGATAGTATAATTTGCCCTCATCGGGACGTTTTTCGCCCTCATACAGCACATAGCCGTGTACAAGACCGAGATTGGTCGCGCCTGCCACAACGCCCGAACCGTCGGCATTGCGAAGGCCGCGCTTGACGTTGGCATTGGCAAACACCTTGGCCGGGATCTGGTAGTTTTCCTTGCAGATTTCGGAAAGCTCCAACAGCTTTTCGGGATACTCGTTTTGAATCATAAAGTCCTGTCCTTTCGTATATACTGTATCAGAAGGGCTTTCGCCCGTTCATTCGGATGAATAGTTATATTGTATCACAGTCTTTTTGAAAATGCAAGAGGTAAAACGAAATTATGCAAAAAAACTTTTTGATCCGCCGCTCCGGCAAAGGCACAGCCGCCGTCATCGGCTGTGCGGCACTGCTTTTGCTCCTTTGTGCGTCCGAAGTGTTAAGAAACGGTGATAATACCGTTTTTGACGCACTCTCAGACAGCCGTGAAAGTATGTATAAACAGCTTGATAGCCGATCGGATTCCTCCGAAAAAGCTGTTGAAACTACACAAAAAATGAATTTTGATTTTGAAGATAATGCAAATTTTTCCGTCTTGTCGCCTTCGCTTTCCGATAACGCGCTTTCTGTTTCGGCAAGCGAAATTCCCGAAATCCGCGAAATCGCCGTGTATGACACACGCGCCGGACAAGTACGCCTGCTGCCGCTTGAGGAGTATGTGGTCGGTGCGTTGGTCGCGGAAATGCCGCAGAGCTTTGAGAAGCAGGCACTCATGGCACAGGCGGTCGCGTGCCGCACCTTTGCGGTACGGGCGGCTATGCGGCACGACAAGCACAAAAACGCCGCGGTATGCACCGATTATCGCTGCTGTCAAAGCTTTCGGGATGCGGCGGAGGTGGAATTCGACATTTCGGCGGCGCGGGAGGCGGTGGAGGCGACACGCGGCATTATTGCGGTTTATGACGGTGAGCCGATTTTGGCGGCATATCATGCGGCAAGTGTGGGATACACGCGTTCAAGTGCCGAGGTTTGGGGCGGTGAGCTTGCGTATCTTGTGCCGGTGGCAGCGGTGGAGAGTCGGGAAAGTGCGGCTGAAGTTAAGGCTGTTTCGGCAAAGGCACTCACATCAGCTCTAAGAGCTGTGGCCTTAAAAAAGAACAAAGCCGCCTTTGAGGGCGGCAGGATTTGCTGTTATGCGGATGCAGACGGGCTTTGCACCGGCATTTCGGACGGTGTGACGGTGTGCTCGCCGCAGGAGGTGCAGAGGGCACTCGGACTGCGGTCGGATGTATTTGCGGTTTCGGAGAGCGGCAAAGACTATACGTTCACAAGCTACGGATTCGGGCATGGTGTGGGAATGAGTCAATATGGAGCGAACGCGCTTGCCGAAGAGGGATATGATTTTTATGAGATTTTGAAATATTATTACACCGGCATCGGTTTTGCCTTTTGCAGTTGAGATGCTGCCGGAGGCGGCAAACCGGTTGCCGCAGGCAAACGGAAAAAAAGCCGCGAAGCGGCAAAGGATTTAATTGGATTGCACAAAGTTGTTATCTTTGTGCGCTGATTCGAGGTTTGGAAAATCTCGAATCTCCCTTGAAAGGTTTTAATTGTTGCGGTGCGAAGCTGCGGCTGCGGTGGGCTGATTCAAGGTTTGCAGAACCTCGGAGCTTCCTGCAAAAGGGACGTTTTTACGTTCTTTTTGCGTCGTGCAAAAAGAACCAAAAAGCACGCCAGAGGTTTGCGAACCTCTGGACTCCGGGGACGATTCAAATCGCCGGTCGATACGGTGTTTTTGCGAAAGTGACCGGCGTTCATCAGGTAACCGGTTTTGCGAAAAGCTGCAACTTCGCCGGGTATCGCCGGCAATGATTTGAATCGGTGCGACGCTCCGGCTTTACAGCGTAAGGAGTTAGAGCAGAGATTAAAAGAACAGCTGTATTCTTTGCAAACAGTAGGTTAAGGGTGGTGCGAATGGGAGGCGGAGGGTGGAAAAGAGTAGCTTTGGGTGGCAATTAAGGAAAGGTTTGTGCAAAAGAAAAGCTTTTTTCAGCACCCCACAGCAACCGCTTCGCACTGCACCAAAGCTAACGTGCAGCTGCAAATTTCATCCGCAAAAACTTACTGTGAGCTTGCAGTACACCTTCTCATTTTCGAAAAACATCAGTCTTGCGTCTGCACTACGGTAACCCTTTCGAACCGATTCAAAGTCTTTTCGCCGCCGTTTTGTGGGCAAAACCGGTTTCGACAGAAGCCGCCGGAAAACTTTGCAAAATTACTTTCGACAGAGCTTTGAATCGTCCCCGGAGTCCAGAGGTTCGCAAACCTCTGGTGTACTTTTGGTTCTTTTCGTACAAGCGAAAAGCACGAAAAACGTTCCTTTCGCAGGAAGTTCCGAGGTTTCGCAAACCTCGAAACAGCATACCGCAACGGCAGCTTCGCACCGCAACAATTAAAACCTTTTTCAGGAAGATTCGAGGTTTCGCAAACCTCGAATCAGCTCACAAAGATAACAACTTCACACAAACCAAATTAAATCCTTTGCGGCTTTGCCGCCTTTGAAACTTTCCTTATCGGAAAGTTTGTCCCCTTCCGGGACGGCACGCTCCGCGTGCAGTTCGCCGCCCTTGGCGGCCTTTTTACAGGGTGATTTCGAAATAGCGTGCCGTGTAGTCCTTCGGCATCTCAATCGCTAAAATCGAGGTGTTGGCAAAATACGTAAACTTCGTGTCAATCGCCGTCGGATAGACATAGTTCACGTTTGCCGCCTTGCCGCCGAAATACTTCGATAAATCAATCTTGATGACCTTTGCGGAATCCTCAAACTTCCAAACCGCAAGCGTCATTTTCTTGCCGTCTGCCGATAAAAAGCCGAGCGCCGAATGCGTCTTGTCACACAGGTTCAGTCTGCCGCACGGCCATACCGGATACGACGTATGATTGTGCGAACGGTAGGCTTTGTATACGTCCGTGCCGTCCTTGATGAGCTGCTTGTTGAAGGCGTCCGCCTTGTCAATGCGTCCCGAAAGATACAAAACGCCGCACAGCGCGTTGATCATGTTAAACGCCGTCTGCTCACCGTCGGCAAGCGCTTCCATGCGGCTCTTGTCCGCATAGACATCCAAGCCCTTTTGAAGCTCATAAAACGATACCGGATACGGATATGCCCAAATACCGGCCTTTTCTGGCGCAATGCAGGCCGCATAGCCCGATGCGATGGATGGATTTAATTCGTAAAACTCTTGGTCGGACGTGCTCTGTAGCTCAAAATGGCGTAACGTTCCGTTGTCGCTGCGCATCGCACCGCTGCCGCAGTTTTCGACCTTCATATCCGGATGCTTTTTCTTGACGCGGTCAATCAGGGCATAAAACGCTTCTGCCGACTTTTTAAGACCCTCGCCGACCGAAGACCCGCGAATCTCCGCACCGAGCATGACCGAATGGTTGTAATCGTTCTTGATGAAGCGCGCACCGAGGTCATACAGCATATCGAAAATGCCCTCAATGTATGCGCACTGCTTCGGATCGGTGTAATCGACAAAATGGCTGTCAGCCACCGGCGTTCCCCAGCGTTTCAAGATGCCGCCTTCGTCCGCCATGGGCGTGTTCGGATCAAGCGATTCAATTTCGAGCCATGCGCCCGGCTTCATGCCCTTGGAATTGATGAGGTCGAAAATGCCTTTTAAGCCGCCTTTGCCAAATCTCTTCTCGCCGAATTCTTTGTCACCAAGCGTCCATGCGCCAAGACCCTTTTCATACCAACCGGCGTCAAGGCAGAACACTTCACAGCCGGCGTCGGCTGCCGCGTCGATAAGACCCGGAAGCGTATTTTTATCGCCTGCGCCCCACACGCAGTCCATGTACGTGTTAAAGCAGGCCGGTGCTTCGCCGTCCCATTTGGCGACGGTGGTCTTGCGGCGTGCGATCAGAAGCTGCTTTACGCCGTCCTCAAACGAGCCGTCGGTGCAGCCGAATAATGCGGGAGCGGCGGTAAACGTTTCGCCCGGACGAAGCACTTTGACAAAGCCGGTTTCTTCATCGGCGGCGTTTGCTTCGAGGAAGAACGTGCCTTCGCCGTCGGCGTGGCCGTTGCGGTTGCCAAGCTCGATGGTCCAGTTGAAGCCGCCCTCGATTTCCATGTACCATGTGACGCCGGTTTCGGTATCCTCTACTGCCACAAGCGGAAAATGCTTACCGGTGCTCCAAGAGCCGATCGAACGCACACGCCATGAGGTCATCTCCCAGCTGTGAGCGGTCTGTTTGGTGATGCCAAGCTCAGACAGACTGTTGGTCTTCCATTGGGCTTCACCCTGCCAATGGCTCATGAAATGATGCACCTTGATGCGTGCGTCGTCGCGATACCATTTGGAAAGACCGCCGCAGGCGACGCCGTTTATGAGTGCTGAGCCGAAATGCGTCAGTGTGACTTTTTCCTTGCTGATATTCTTGACGGAATTTACCTGTCGGACAGCGTCCGCACCCGGAATGAAGGTCATTTTGACGGTCACCTCGAGCTTATCGTCGGCGCAGAGATATTTGGCAGTGATACCGCCCTTATTCTGCTTGAAGGAGGTGCATTTGGAGCCCTCATGATGGCTGACGAGCGATGCGCAGCCCTCCATGGGAGCGGTTCCGTCGGCGGCGAGAGCGAGCGAAAAGTTGGGAGAAGCGGCAAGATCGGCGACCGACACGTTTTCGGTGGCGAGAGCCGACATTTTTAACGGTTCGCCTTGTGCGCCGTTGTAATAAAAACGCATATTTTGATGCTTTACGATGAAGTTTTCCATGACAAGTTCTCCTGATCCGTAGGTTTTATGATTTCAAAGCGGTTGCGGTGTTTATTCGCGGTTTTCCCTGTGTTCGGCGTGCTTTTTGAGCGCGTCAAAGGTTTGCGCGCTGATGACGTGTTCCATGCGGCAGGCATCTTCGGCAGCCGTTTCGGGATCGACACCGAGATGAACCAAAAATTCCGAAAGCAGGGTGTGCCGTTCATACATTTTTTCGGCAATTTCGGTGCCTTTATCGGTTAAGGAAATAAAGCCGGTGACGGAATCCATGAGGATATAGCCGTTTTCACGCAGGTTTTTCATGGCAACGCTGACGCTGGGTTTGGAAAGGTCAAGCTCATTGACGATATCGATGGAGCGGACATTGCCTTTTTTCTTATGGATCATATAAATGGATTCTAAGTAATTCTCTGCGGATTCATGTATTTTCACGGTACAAAGACCTCCTTTTGGACAGAAATCGCGCGCTGTACGCCAATAAAGAAATTATAACACAAAATCCGTTATAATGCAAGGATTTTGCGTGATTTCCGGCGGATTTAATCGAGAATTAAGGTTTCAAGCTCTTTGACCGTGCGGATATAGAAATCGGGCTTTTCGGTATCAAAGCTGTGTTCGCCACCGAAGCCCCACAGAACGCCGGCGCAAGGCAGAGCGGCGTTTTTGGCGGTGAGCACATCGACATAGGAATCGCCGACGTAGAGCACGTCTTTCCGATCGACCTTCAGGGCATCGATGGCGCGGTCGGTGCAGGCTTTATCGGGTTTGGTGGGAAGGCCGATGCCCGAGCCGGACACATAGGAGAACACGCCTTTGCCGAAGCAGTGTTCGGCAAGGGTTTTAGCTTGTCTGTCGGGTTTATTGGAAACGACGGCAAGCTTGATACCGGCGTTTTTTAACGTATCGATGAGTTCGGAAATGCCGTCGTAAGGATGGGTTTTTTCGCAGACGTGTTCATCATAGACATCGAGGTAGCGGTTTAAGACGGTGGTAACGGTGTCTTTATCGCGTTTATCCTCGGGAAGAGCGAGTTCCATGAGGCGGTATGCGCCGTTATTGACGAAGGAAGTGACCTCTTCGAGGGTTTTTTCGGGAAACCCGAATTCGCGAAGGGTGATATTGACGGATTTTGCGATGTCATCGATGGTATAGAGGAGTGTGCCGTCCATATCGAAGATGACGCAGGAATAATGGATGTTCATGGGAGGATTCCTTTCTATATTTGTTGCGAAGCCACGGCTGTGGCGAGCTGGATCGAGGTTTGCAAAACCTCGATTCTCTCCCTGCAAGGGAGGGCTTTTTTGTCATACTTTTTGTGGCTAACAAAAAGT
>OIWM01000762.1_pt1 | contig 36841 bp, 34 predicted proteins | sample 1587451 | NCBI WGS metagenome assembly OIWM01 (sample SAMEA3888907, study PRJEB22519) | human gut metagenome | biome: human gut; feature: human-associated habitat; material: faeces | place: Denmark | collected 2011
GGCGCAATACCGTCACAGTCGAAAATGTTCATCCCAACACGACGGTCGCATTCCGTGTGAATAACCTCTCCGGAAATGCTTCCGATTTGAGCCTCTACGCTTACGGCGCGGACGGCAAGCTTTCGCAGGTCGCTTCCGAGCTGTGGAAGATCACGGACGAAAGCGGCGAGGCTGTGACGGAGCTGACAGACGGCACGCTCTATGAGCTGTGCGTGAGCGTCGCCGACGGCGGCGATCTGGACCTGAGCGAAACGGAACGCGAGATCAGCGTCTGCGTCGTCCTCGGAAAGTAAGAAAAAGAAATCCGGCGCTGTGGCGCTGGATTTTTTTATGGGTAAAAACAGGGAGCGGGCGCTCAGCTGCCCTGGACCGGAATGCAGATCTCGGTCACGAACTTTTCCGTATCATTGGTGACGCCGTAGTCAATGAGCGTGACCTCCCGGGAAAAGCCGGCAATCTGCATCCGGTGCTCGTCCATATAGCGAAGAAGCTTCCGATACTGCGCGGGCGCATCGGCATGGCTGCCCCGAAAGCGCAGCCGCACACAGAGCGTTTCCGGCAGCTCCAGCGTTTCGCCGGTATAAATATCTTCCCGGTCGAGAATCAGAAAGATGCCATCGTACTGCGCTGTCTGCGCCTTTTGCAGATGCTCCGCCGAAATACCCAGCCCGACCTTTCCGAGAAAGACGACGGCTTCCGCGTCGGACCGGTCGAGCTTGCGAATCGGCGCTTCCATATCGGCAGAAGCGCCGATTCTCAGGCAATCGCTGACCCATACGATGCGGCAGGCGGGAAGCTGCACGAGGCAGACCGTGTCAAGCGGCGCGCTTTGCGCGTCCCGAAGCCAGCGCAGGCGGTGGTCGATCTTCTGCTCCATGCGTTTGAGCGCCTGCTGCTTTTGAAGGACCGCCTGCTTCTGCTGCTGCAGCTTTTCTTCGATGCGGTCGATGTCCCGGTTCTGGAGAAAATCTGCAATCTCCGGCAGCGGCATATCCAGCGCCCGCAGGTATCGAATCGTATTCAGGACTTCAAATTGCTCCGGTCCGTAATAGCGGTAGCCGGAATCCGGGGAAATATACGCCGGGGTCAGAAGACCGATGGTCTCATAGCGCCGCAGGCTGCTGACGCTGATGTGAAACAGCTTCGATACCTCACCGATCGGAAAGAGTTTTTTTCGGTCCATCCGTTAGCCCTCCGCCTGCGGCGCTGCGGCTTTTCGCTGTATCACGGCAAAGGCAATCAGGCAGATCAGCACCGAGCACGCAGAGCCGGCTGCCGTCGCCAGTCCCATCGGCAAAAGCGTCGCTGGAAAAAGTGTGGATGTCAGATAAACGCCGGGGATACGCACCAGTACGATGGCGAAAATGTTGTGCAGGAACGACAGCCCGGATTTGCCGCAGGCGCAGAAGTAGCCGCTGAAGCTGAAATGAATGCCCGCGAAAATGCAGTCAAAGATGTAGCCGCGCAGATATTGCCCGCCGAGCCGGACGACCTGCGCGCCGGCTGCCGTGCTCCGGTCGGTAAACAGGGCAACGATCTGCTCTGCCGTGAACTGAATTGTAATCGAGGCGAGAACGCCGAAGCTCACGGCAAGCAGCACGGCATAGCGCAGCGTGCGGATGGCGCGCTCCGGCTTTCCGGCGCCGATATTCTGCGCGCCCAGCGCCGAAACGGTGGAAAGCATGGAAGAAGGAATCAGAAACAGGAAGCTGATCACCTTTTCCACAATGCCGACCGCTGCCGCGTCATTGAGCCCTCTCTGGTTGGCAATGATCGTAATGACGATGAAGGCGACCTGAATCAGGCCGTCCTGCAGGGCGATGGGAACGCCGATTCTCAAGATTTTCCCTATCACCGGACGGCGGGGCTTGAAGTCAGATTTTTCCAGCGCAATGCTCTTTCGCCGCAGAATCACGACCAGAGACACAACGACGCTGATTGTCTGCGACACCGTTGTGCCCAATGCCGCGCCCGCAGGACCGAGATGGAGCACGCCCATAAAGAGATAGTCCAGCCCGATATTGGCGGCGCACGCCACGGCGATAAAATACATGGGGCTTTTGCTGTCGCCAAGTCCACGGAAGATCGAGCTGATGATGTTATACGCCGTGATGAACGGAATGCCGAGAAAGCAGATGGTCAGGTATGCGACGGTGCCGCCGACTGCTTCCTCCGGCGTCGACATGACGGCAGCAATGGGGCGGACAAGCAGCAGAAGAAGAACAGTCAGCGTGACAGAAACTGCCATAAAAAGCAGCACGGTGTTTCCAATGTCCTGCGCCGCCTGTTTCCGGTTTTCCGCGCCGACTGCCTGCGCGATGCTGACGGTTGTGCCCATTGCAAGCCCGACGATCATAACCGTGAGCATATGCATGACCTGTGAGCCGATGGAGACGGCGGTCGTGCTGGCGACGCCTTCAAACTGCCCGATGATAAACAGGTCTGCCATCCCGTAGAGCGTCTGCAGAAAATACGAGAGCAGATACGGCAGCGAAAAGAAAATCACGTTTTTGAAGACACTGCCGGTGGTTAAGTTCTTTTCCATTGCGAAGCGTCCTTCTTTGCGTTTGATCTTGCCTCTATTATAAACTCTACAATAGAGATAGAGTCAAGAGAAAATCTAGCGGCATACAGGCTTCCGACAGGGAAGCCGTCAAAAAACATTTGAAATTCTCCGCCGAATCCGCTATAATAGGCGTACAGCGTGTGGCGTTTCTGCGTAAATCCGGTTGCAGAAAACGCCGCGCTTTTTTTGCGGAAATGCGGCAAAGTTCATAAACAGATCGTGTGGCAGAAATGCGTAAATCCAGATGGCTTCTGGCTTTGCGCATTTTTTGTTTTTTGGAAGGAAAGGTGATTTTGATGGATACCGGAAATCAGTTTTTGGGGACGGAACGTATCGGGAAGCTTATGCGGCAGTACGCCGTTCCCTGCATTATCTCGCTATTGGTAGGTGCGCTCTATAACATTGTTGACCAGATTTTTATTGCAAACGCCAGCTACCTCGGCTCCTACGGCAATGCGGCAAACACCGTCGTGTTTCCGCTGACGGTGGTGGCGCTCGGCATCGCCGTGTTCATCGGCGACGGCTGCTGCGCGTTTGTGAGCATCGCCCTGGGACGAAACGCCCGCGAGGACGCGCACAGGTCTGTCGGCAATGCCATCGTGCTCTGCGTGGTCAGCAGCCTTGTGCTGACGGCGGTCTACCTCATGTTCAGCGAACCGATTTTGGTCCTGTTCGGCGGAACGGTTAATGAGGAAACGCATACGTTTGCGAAGGAATACTTTTTCTACATCACGCTTGGCATTCCGTTTTATATGTTCGGGCAGGCGATGAACCCGGTCATCCGCAGCGACGGCAGCCCAAAATTCGCTATGGTGTCCACCGTCTCCGGTGCGATTGCCAACGTAATTCTCGATCCCATTTTCATTTACGGCTTCCACTGGGGCATGATGGGCGCGGCGGTAGCTACCGTGATCGGTCAGGTGCTGACGGCGGTGCTCGCAGTCTGGTATCTGCGGCACATGAAGGTCATCAAACTGGATAAGAGCAGCTTCCGGCTGGACGGAAAGCTGATTCCAAAATTCCTGGTGCTGGGGCTGACCAGCTTTCTCGCGCAGATCTCGCTGGTCGTCTCGATGGCAGCGGTGCAGAATATGTGCATGAAATACGGTGCGAAGGACCCCGTTTTCGGGCAGCCGGAGTATGCGCAGATTCCGCTTGCCGTCCTCGGCATCGTCATGAAGTTTTTCCAGATTGCGATTTCCATCGCCATCGGCATGGCGGCTGGCTGTATTCCGATTGCGGGGTATAACATTGGCGCAAAGAAAACCGACCGCGCCAGGGCGCTGTTTTCGAAGCTGCTGCTGGCGGAGTTTATCGTTGGTGCTGTCGCTCTGGTGATTGTGGAGGTCTTTCCGCTGCAGATTGCGATGCTGTTCGGCGCGGCAAACGAGAGCGCGTATTACGCGGACTTCACGGTCAAATGCTTCCGCACCTACCTGTGCCTGATGCCGCTGGCGACACTGAACAAGGGCACGTTTATCTACCTGCAGGCGCTGGGCAAGGCGTTTGCGTCGACTGCGGTTTCCATGACGCGCGAGATCATTTTCGGCGTGTCGCTTCCGGTCATCCTGCCGGTCTTCTTCGGGCTGGACGGGCTTCTGTGGTCGTTTCCGGCAGCGGATCTGCTGACGTTCCTTATTGCGGTCTTCTTCATCCGGCAGACGTATCGCGAGCTGCCGGACGTCAGTGCGGTGCACACGGAGGAAGAGACATAGAAAACAAAACGACTCCGGAAGTCCGTCTGCGGCAGCGGCAAACACCGTCTTGCAAAAAGAAGAGACGAATGCTACAAGGAACCTGCAAAAAACTTCCAGTTAGGAAAAGCTGCCGCGCAGGCAGCTTTTCAAAGGATGGCGGTTAGAGCAAACTAACCAATGGCGCAAAGGGAGACAGGGAGGCGTTCCGGATATGAAAGAGAGCTATCTTGCGGCAGATTTTCGAAAGACCGTCGCGCAGCGGTTTGCCGCGCAGGAAAAGGAACTGAACGCCGCGTTCGACGCGCGGCTGCAGGCGGACCGCGGTACCTGGCGCGTAGATATGACAAAATGCCCGTATTACGACACCTGCGTGCAATACGGCCCCGGAGCTTTGCCCGTGCTTCTGCGACAGCGACGATATCACCTGCGCAAATCTTCACCCGAAGCTTCTCCGGCATCGGACGGGAACGCTGGGCAGGGGCAACGCCTGCTGCGATTTTTGCCTGCGGATCAAAGAATAGTTAGGGGCATGTGAAGCTGGGCATCCGGCGTTTCTGTAGAAAAAAGCGATACCCCGGTGAGCTTGCCGGGGTATCGCTGTATGTGTGGGCAGCTTTTCGGTCAGCTGCCGCTTTTTCGATTTGTCTTGTTGGTTTTTGAGATGCTCTTGAATTTTTCGCGTTTGGCGTCCAGATAGCGGCTGCGCTCCGCCGCAGAAGCATTTTCCAGCTTCAGCTTCCGGAACGATTCCCATCGTGCGGCGTCCAGCGTGCCGTCTGCCAGCGCTTTCAGAACCGCGCAGCCGGGCTCTGCGGTGTGCGTGCAGTTGGAAAACCGGCAGGCGCGCGTCAGCTCCAGAAGGTCCTGAAACGCCGTGTCGATGCCGCCGTCGCTGTCCCACATGCCGAGCTCGCGCATGCCCGGTGTGTCGATCAGAAATGCGCCGTTCGGAAGGGTAAGAAGCTGGCGGCGCGTAGTGGTGTGCCTGCCCTTGTCGCCAGTTCCGACGGCGCCCGTGGCAAGTGCGCTGGTTCCCATGAGCTTGTTGATCAGCGTGGATTTTCCGACGCCGGAGGAGCCGAGAAACGCAACCGTCCTGCCCGGAAGGATGTAGGGAAGGACCGCGTCCGTATCGCCGGTAAGAGACGAGACCGTGAGAATTTCCGCCCCGGGCGCGGCGGTCCGCACCTGCGCGAGCTTGTCTTCCGGGTCCTGGCACAGATCCGCTTTCGTCAGGACCACCACCGGCTCCGCGCCGCTGTCATACGCAATGGAGAGATAGCGCTCCAGGCGGCGGAGGTTGAAATTCTGGTTGAGCGACATGCACAGAAAGACCGTGTCGATGTTTGCCGCGACGACCTGCTCCTGCTTTGCGCTGCCGGCAGCTTTCCGAAGAAAGCAGCTTTTGCGCGGAAACAGGCTGCGGATGATTGCAGGGGAGCCGGCTTCCTGCCACTCGGCAAGGACATAGTCGCCCACCGCCGGATAGTCGGAGACTGTCTGCGCTTCATAGCGGAATTTGCCGGAGACGGACGCCTGCTTCACTTCCGTGCCGCTGCTGATCTGATACAGCCCTTTTTCCTGCGAGACGACTCTCGCGCGCAGCTCGCTCATATGCACATCTGCCTTTCTGGGGATAAGATGTCTTCCAGGGTGTAAGGCTTTTCGGGGAACTGGTGCCGGGTATGTTCCTGCGTCGTCAGCGTTACAGGAAGACCTGCATCCTTTGCCGCGGTATAGAGCTGCCTTGCAAGCGGCAAGCAGTCTTCATCCTCCAGACCGCAGAAAATCCGCAGCGCAATGTGCTTTTCCCGGAGTGCCCGCACCAGCGTGTCCGAATGCTCCTGCAGAACCGGAATCCACGGGCTTTGCAGGACCAGCACATCGCAGCGCGCCGGGGTGAAGCAAACGGCGCGCAGCAGCATGTCGCACCCGGCAGAAAAGCCGCCGCAGACCATTGTTTCATAGCCCTCTGTCTGCAGCGCTTCCAGCGCGCCTGCGACCGGCAGGAACGAAGCCATGTCATAGCTCCAGCGGTACGTGCCGCAGCCGTCCGGCTCGGCGCTCTGGACGGTTTCCAGCTGCCAGCGTGCGCTGCCCGCCAGCACCGGTGCCCAGTCTTCGCGCGCGAGATCGGCGTTCTGCGTGTTTCCGTGGACGGCAAGAAACAGGTTTGCAGCCGTTTTCGATTTTCGGGAAAAGACCGCCTTCGACGTTTCGCGGGCTTTTTGATAGCGCGCGTCGGAGACGGCTTTCAGAGAAAGAAATTCAGGATTGCCGCTCAGCGTTTCGAGATCGTCGTCGATCAGCACCTCCGGGCGATACCACCAGCCGTTCTCCAAAACGGCTTTTTTGAGCCAGCCGAGCGCAGCTTCCGAAAGCCCCGTGCCGCCTGAAAGACAGGCAAGGAAGTAGAGCGTCTGCGGTCCGTATGCTGCCGGGCTTTTTTCGTAGGCATCCAGCAAAAAACGATATGCCTGCGCGTAATCTGTTTCGGCGATGGACAGGACCTGCTCCAGCAGATCCGCTTCTTTTTTCAGATTCAATGGCATTCTCCTTTTTGAATTTGATTTATAATGACTAATATATATCAACCATACGATGAAAGTCAACCGCAATTTACACATGGGACAGCGCAGCATTCCGCTGGGACCCGATTTCGATGGTTCTGCCGCCGAGATTTTCGTAAATGCGGTGTGAGACGGAAAGTACGGTGCGCCCTTCGCAGGCGCGGCGCAGCGCGGCAAGCACGCGCTGTTCGGTTTCGGCGTCCAGATTTGCCGTGATCTCGTCGAGAAGCAGCACGGCAGGATTTGCCGCCGCGGCGCGCGCGATGGACAGCAGCTGCCACTCGCCCTGCGAGAACAGCCCCTCCGTGCACACCGTGTGATAGCCCTCCGGCAGCGCCTGCACGGCAGCGTCGATACCGGCAAGACGCGCAGCATGTTTTGCCATTTCCTCGGTGATCTGCGGATCGCCGAGCGTGATCTGGTCCAGCACTGTGCCCGGCACGCGGGAAAAATGCTGCTCCACGCAGCCGATGCAACTGCGGCGCGTCCGGTCCGAAATTGCCGAAGCGTCTACGCCGCCGATGGTGACGGTTCCTGCCTGCGGCGGATACAGCCCCAGCAGGAGCTTAAAAACCGTGCTTTTGCCCGCACCGGTCCTGCCGACGAGCGTGATTTGCTCGCCCTGCTTGACGGTCATGGAAAAATCGCGCAGGACGGGCGCTTCGCCGTAGCCGAAGGTGACGTGCGACAGCACGACATCGCCGCATGCGGCAGTTTCGCCGTTCTCCATGGCGCGCTCGGGCTGGGCAAGAAAAGCGTCGATGCGCCTGACGCCTGCCATTGCCGACTGGATGGTCTGGATTTCCATGCCGAGACTTTCAATGGGCGCAAAAATGCGCGAGATGTAGTTGATCACGGCAACCGAGGTGCCGACCGACATACCGAACAGAGATAGAATCCGCGCATTGCCGGAGGCGGATAGCAGCATGACGATGCCGACCACGACGGCGTTCAGCAGCAGAACGACGGGGGAGTAGATCGCGTCATAGAAATTGGTGCGCTCCATCGCGGCGTACTGGGAGGTTGTATTTATGCTGTTTTGTGCCGCATGTCAGAGCAAAAGCTGCGCTGCCCGGATGGACCAGACGCAGACCTTTCCGAAGGGCTGCCCCGGACAGGGAGAAAAGATGGATGCCTGGCTGCAGGAGTATGACGAGCCGCTCGATCGGCTGATGGCGCAGAAATCCGCACTCTGCAGCCCGGACCACAGCGAGTGCCGTCTGGCAAAGACCATGCGCTTTGCCAAGGAGTGCGGCTTTCACAAGCTGGGACTGGCGTTTTGCGATACGCTCGACGAGCAGGGGCGGCAGATTGACGCCATTTTGCGCCGGAACGGCTTTCAGGTAGAAAGCGTCCGCTGCAAGGTGGGGCACATTGACCGCTGTACCATCGGCGTTCCCTCCGCGCAGAAGGCAATGTGCAACCCGATTGCGCAGGCGGAGCTGCTGAACGAAGCCGGAACGGAGCTGAACATCATCGTCGGTCTGTGCGTCGGTCACGACGCGCTGTTCATCCGCCACTCCAAAGCGCCCGTTACGGTGCTGGCGGCAAAGGACCATGTGTATGACAATGCGCCGCTGGAGTGCCTGAAGGATATGCAGCTTTGTCTGCCGGGTTTTCTGACTCTGACAGAGTAAAATCGCACCGCAGAGGATTCCCTCTGCGGTGCGATTGCGTTATGATGGTTCGTCCGGAGAATCCGGCGGTGCTTCTTCCACCAGCTCGCTGGTAAGAAGACTCTTCTGAAGGCTTGCCGCCTGCTCCAGATCCTCCCACGGCACGAACAGCTCCAGCTCGGCGTGGTTCTGCCCGAAGGCGACGGAATACAGGACGCTCCTCGCCTGCCGGGTCAGGCAGCGGATGCCTGCCTCCTTCAGAAGCTCCTGCATCGCCTCACCCCACGGGGAGACCATGGTGGACAGATAACAGAAGTCGCCGCCTTTGGGCGCGCGCAGCGACGTGCTGCCGCAGTAGGGGCAGACCGGCCCTTCACAGACCAGATGGCAGTTTTCGCAGTAATACATGTGCCGCGCCGTCCTTTCCGCAGAATTTGTTTATTTTCCGGTTTTCAGCTGCCGGCGTTCCTGTTTTGTGTGGAAAAAGGCCTCCAGCACAGGAAGGAACAGGCAGCAGACCAGCCCCGCCGTAAAGCCGCCGTTATACAGCAGGAACCCGCCGTGTGTGAACGGAACGCTTGTGACCAGGCCATAGTGAAGCATCGCAAACACCACGCCGGCCAGCCAGCCATAGCTTCCTGCAACCGGGCTCAGACCGTTTGCAAAGCAGAGGCCGATGACAATGGCCTGCGCATTGATGGCGGTTGTGAAATCCGTACCGAGCGCCGCGCAGAGCGCCTTTGTGAGAAATGCCGCCGCCACGTAGCCCGCCATAATCGGCCAGACGTTTGCCGGGTGGCTTCCTTTGAAGCAGCAGCAGACCATGCAGAATACGCAGCCGAGCGTCGCCGCATTCCACTTTGCGCCGATGAGGTTATAGTAGAGCACGATGAACAGGCCATAGATTGCAAAATTCAAAATGGCCGTCCCGGCGCCGTATTTTGCGCCGTAATCCGCGCCGAAGCCGGAATCCTTCAGCAGCTCTCCGTACTGCCGGAAGCTGCCGCCAAGGCCCAGACCCAGAACCAGCGCCAGCACAAACACCGCGATGCAGAATATGTTGCAGACGGCCCAGTTCCCGTCGCCTGCGCCAACGCCCACACCATCCGGCAGCGTTCCGCCCAGCACGCGGTAAAGTACAGCCCGCAGGAAAAACGCTGTAAGGCCGACCGGAACCGCGGCCGAGTAAAGGTCGTAGCCCTTGTGCACCTTCGGGCTGTGTGCAAGCCCCGCCGGCAGAATGAGTCCGATCACAGTGCAGACCAGAAGCGTCAAGACCGCGCCGAACAGTGTTACGCCGCGCGACTCTGCGCCCGGATACCGGATGAGAAGATCTGTCATCAGGGGCGCAATGCCGGTGGAAAACAGAAAGACATTGCCCTGCGTGTAGAACTTTACCTTACGGATAAGGCAGCCGATCAGCACACCTGCAAAGCAGAAGCAGATATTCAGCACCGTAATGCCCCAGAAGCAGAAGCCCGCCGTCAGGAAATAGGCAAGCACCGAAACGCCGTCCGGCTTGCTGCCGGGAAGCGAGTAGATCGCCGCGCAGACAGCGCAGACGATTGCCGCATTCAAAAATGTACCGGCAAAGCCGCCGTTTGCCGCGTCAAAATAGCTGTTGGCCGACTGATACGGCAGCGTACACAGCCGCAGCATTCCTTCGACCATCTGCCCCCGGTCGGGCATGGCAATTGCCGCAAGCAGACAGGCCGCAGCAAACAGCCAGAAAAAAAGCCGGATCGCCTGTTCCGGCTGCCTGAATTTTTCTTTCATCAAAACAGTTCCCCCTCTTAGAACATGCCCTTTTCAAAACACTGCCGCCGGGAAAGTGGTCCGGCGGCAGATTGGATGAATCAGAACTTACAGCGTACGTTCGGCTGCCTCGACGACATGACCGATCAGAACCGACGTTGTGACGGAGCCGACACCGCCGGGAACCGGAGTGATCGCGCCGACAATCGGCTCAACCTCGGAGAAGACCGCGTCGCCCGCGATGGCGCCCTTGCCGCCCTTGGCGTTGACTTTCTCGGGGTCCCAGTTGATGGAGACGTCGATGACGATCTGATCTTCGGAGACGTAGTCCTTCGTCAGGCTGTTCAGAACGCCCGCGGCGGAGACCAGAATGTCTGCCTTACGCGCGATACCGGCGACATCCACGGTCTTGGTGTGGCACACGGTGACGGTTGCGTTCTTTGCCATGAGCATCATGGCAGCGGGTTTGCCGACGACGAGGGAGCGACCGATAACGACGGCGTTCTTGCCCTTGCAGTCGATGCCGTAGTAGTCGAGAATTTCCATGCAGGCCTGCGGCGTGCAGGGTGCAAAGCCCAGCTTCTTGCCGGTGAAGACGCCGGCGTTGGAGAGGTCGGTCATGCAGTCGACGTCCTTGGCGGCAGCCAGACGGTTGCAGATCTCGTCCTGATCCGCCTTGAGGTGCTTGGGAAGCGGGCGGAACATCAGGCAGCCGTGGATGGAATCGTCGGCATTGATCGCTTCGATCTGGGCAATCAGCGCTTCCTTGGTCACGTCTTCGGGCAGGACGAACTTCTGAACCTCGACGCCGATCAGCTCGGCTCTCGCGGTTGCACCCTTTTCATAGGACAGGTCGGAGGGGTTTTCGCCGCAGCGGACGATTGCCAGCTTCGGGGTAACGCCTTTTTCCTTGAGAGCCGCGACACGCGCCTGCAGCTTCTCGTTCATCGCAGCGGTAACTTCTTTGCCCAGCAGTAATTTAGCCATGCGTCATATCTCCTTCGTTATTTAAAGAATCCGGCTTTGACGGTTTCAAAGATTTCATCGGCAAGTTTGCCGTAGGTATCGAGCATCCCTAAGCACTTGGCGTTCATTTCCTCGGCGACTGCGCGGTTGGCAAGCGTCTTGGTGTTGATGAACACGTTGAGGGATGCTGCCTGCAGCGCGGACTTTACGATCACAGCGCCGCAGCCTGCGTCGGAAACGGCGAGACGGGAGCCCTTGTCGGCAAAGACCTTGATGGCGTCGAGCGACTTGCAGCACAGCTCCATGATGTGCATCGGAACCTGGCAGGCAATGATGGTCGCCTTTTCCAGCGTCTCCGCTCTCGTGGGATCGTCCTTCGGGATGCCGTATGCCTTCGCAAGCGGCACAAAGCCCTCCGCGTCTGCGGGGACCTGATCCAAAAGCTGCGTCTGAAGGTCGTCGCACTCTTTCATGAGGGCTTTGATCTCTTCTTCGACGTCTGCGTATTTTTTCTTGCCGACGGTGAGCGAGCCCACCATGTTGCCCAGCGCCGTGCCGAGTGCGGCAACGAGAGCCGATGCGCCGCCGCCGCCGGGAGCCGGCTCATTGGAGGCGAGAACCGTGACAAACTCACGGCAGGATTTTGTCGTCATATCCATGGATTGTTTCTCCTTAATCAGAAAGAGAGGCGGCGGATAACCGCCGCCTCCCGGTTGGGTTTGCGTATACTACTTTACAGCCTCGCAGAGTTTTATGCGTCAGCATAAAATCAATTTGAAATTATTTTTTTGTGAGGGCTTTACCCTTGCAAAAAATCCTGCTCAGGCTGCAAACGTGCGAGCGCAGCAAGTGCGCTGCCGCAGACTGCAAATTCTTCGAACAAAAGCCTGCTTTTGTTCGATTTTAGAACAGACCGGAAACCTTGCCGGTCTCGGTGTCGACGTCGACGCGGCGATAGGCGGGGTTGGCTGCCGTGCCGGGCATCATGGAGATGGTACCAGCCATCGGGCAGAGGAACTTCGCGCCGCCGTATTCCAGAATGTCGCGGACCTTGAGCTTCCAGCCTTTGGGTTCGCCCTTCTTGGTGGGGTCGTCGGACAGGGACAGGTGGGTCTTGACCATCATGGTGCAGTAATCCTTGTACTTCGGGTCGGACTCGAAGCGCTCTGCCTTCTGGACAGCCAGAGGTGCCCATTCGACGCCGTCTGCACCGTAGACTTCCTTCGCGATCAGCTCGACGCGCTGACGCAGCGGCATTTCGAGGTCGTACAGGAACTTGATGTTGACGGGATCTTCGCAAGCCTCGACAACGGTCTTTGCCAGCTCGATCGCGCCTTCACCGCCGAAGCGCCAGTGGTTGGACTCGGCGCAGCGGACGCCATGCTCGGCGCAGAGCTTCTTGAGAAGCGCGATTTCCGCGTCGGTGTCGGTGTAGAAGCGGTTGATGCAGACGACCGGGTTGATGCCGGACTTCTTGATGGTGTTGACATGATGGAACAGGTTGCAGGTGCCCTTTTCCAGAAGCTCGAGGTTCTCCTCGGTGTATTCCTTGGCAAGGGGAGCGCCCGGGGTGACCTTCGGGCCGCCGCCGTGCATCTTGAGCGCGCGGACGGTTGCAACCAGAACGGAGACGTTCGGGGTCAGACCGGAAAGACGGGTCTTGACGTTCCAGAACTTCTCAAAGCCGATGTCGGCAGCGAAGCCGGACTCGGTGACATGGTAATCGAACAGCTTCAGAGCCAGACGGTCCGCAATAACGGAGGACTGACCGATGGCGATGTTGGCAAACGGACCGGCATGGACCAGAACGGGCTGATGCTCGACCGTGTAGCACATGGTGGGGTTGATGGTGTTGCGCATCCATGCGGTCATGGCGCCGGCAACTTCGAGGTCCTCGCAGGTGACGGGGTCGCCGCTCTTGGAGTAGGCAACAACGATCTTGCCGATACGCTCACGCAGATCCTTCAGATCGCGGGCGACAGCGAGGATCGCCATCAGCTCGGAGCCAACGGCAATGCCGAACTTGGACTCCATCAGGTAGCCGTCCAGACGGCCGCCGATGCCCATGATGATATTGCGAAGACCCTGTGCGCAGAAGTCCAGGACCCAGCCCATCTCCACACGCTTGGGGTCGATATCCAGACGCTTCAGACCCTTGCTGGCCAGCCACTCGTCGTTGTTGTTGCGCTCGTGCTGCATACGCGCGTTCAGAGCGACCATCGCCAGGTTGTGCGCGTTCATGATATCGTTGATATCGCCGGTCAAACCCAGGGAGAACTCGGTCATCGGCATCAGAAGCGCGTTGCCGCCGCCGGCAGCAGTGCCCTTGACGTTCATCGTCGGACCGCCGGAGGGCTGACGCAGAGCGCCGCCAACGTTCAGACCCAGCTTGCCGAGACCTTCGATCAGACCCAGAGAGACGGTGGACTTGCCCTCGCCGAACGGGGTCGGGGTGATTGCGGTGACTTCAATGAACTTGCCGTCGGGCTTATCCTTCAGGCGGTTCATGACCTTGATAAAGTCAATCTTCGGGGTCTTGCCGTAGGGAATGATTTCTTCCGGCAGCAGACCGAGCTTCTCGCGGAAGTAATCCACAGAAGGCAGCGCCTTCTCCGCTTCTTCAGCGATCTGCCAGTCCTTGTATACCGTCGGGTCGAGCGTAACGCGGCCGGTCTGCGGGTCAACGTACTTGCCATCTTTAAATTCGATTGCCATGGATATTTCCTCCTTGTTCTTCCGGGGCTTTCACTCCGCCCCCGGGAAAGAATAGCTTTGGCGCTGTGCATCCCTTCATCCGCAGCTCTCAGCGCCATGCGGAATCGATACTTTTTTATCGGTTCGTTCTTAGAATATCACTAACCTTTTTGGAAGTCAATACCTAAAAAACGTTTTGTAGCTTTGCACGGAAACACCGCCGTTTCTTTGTGCGATATGTCGCATATGATATAAAGCACCTGAGTGCTGATATGGCTCTCAGGCGCGTTTATACAAATAAATTTTCCGTTCGCGCAGAAATTTTGTCCGAAATGCCGAGCGATATTTCACGTATGGAATATCCTTATTCTGGGAGAACTCGGCATATGCAATCGGATCAGCCCCGGCAGAATCAGTCCTTCGACGCGGGCGCGTCAACCACGGTCACGTCCGCATTTGCCCGCACAAAGGCGATTGCCTTCTTCATGCGGATGTTGTCGCGGACGCTGGCTTCGAACTGCGCGTTCATATGAGGCTTCAGCTGCTCCATGGTCAGCCCGTTCTGCCGGCAGATGGCAGCAAGCTCGTTGGCATAGTCCTCGTCCGTCGCAGTAAGACCTTCGAGAAGAGCAATGCGCTCGGCAGATTTCTGAATGCGCAGGCTGTTTTCCGCCTCGGGCTTTGCGTCGTCGCGGATCTGCTGCTCGGTTTTGCCGGTGAACTGGAGATATGCCTCCAGCGTCAAGCCCTTGCGCCCCAGCTGCGCCTTTAAAAGCTCGACCTGCGCGTCGATACCTTCTTTCAGCTCCTGCGCGCTTGGCGTGTAGTCGAGCGTTGCAGCTGCCTGACGCATGAGGGTGTCCTGCACCTCCATCTCGGCGCGCTCGTCGTAATAGTCCTGCAGGCTCTGACGGAGCTTCTGCTTCATTTCTTCGAGCGTCTGGCAGCCGCCGACCTCTTTGGCAAACACGTCATCCAGCTCATAGGCGGATTTTTCGCGGACCTCGACGATGTGGCAGCGGAACTCGGCGGGCTTTCCGGCAAGCTCGGTGGCGCGGTAGTCCTTCGGGAAGGTCACGGTGACGAGCACGTCGCTGCCGGCATGCGCGCCGACGAGCTGCGACTCGAAGCCGGGGATGAACATGCCGCTGCCGAGCGTGAGAACCTGCTCTTTTGCCGTGCCGCCGTCAAACTGCTTGCCGTCGACAAAGCCGGCGTAGTCCAGAACCACGTCGTCTCCCATTTTGGCAGCGCGCTCGGTGACGGGAATCACGCGCGGCGTCTGCTGGCGGAGCCGGTCCATCTGGCGGTCCAGCTCATGCTCCGTGACCGTCAGCTTTTCAAAATTTGCCTTCAAACCCTTGTACACAAAGCTCATGATGTTTCCTCTCAGAAGTTATTTTTGATGCTGGAAATCAGAATATCGCCAGCCACCACGCGGTCTTCCGCAGAGAAGCCGGTTTCAAAGTTGTCGGAATACAGCACCTGGCTGCTGGGCGGGAATTCATCGTCTCCGGCGTAGACCATGATCTGCATCCGGTAGCCGGGCAGCAGCTCAAATTCATATCCTGCGTCGCCGTGCTCAACGCGCGCGCCGCCCATCTTTTCGCAGGCTTCGGCAAATTTTCCGACACGGGTGCCGAAGGTGAACGCGGCGCGGGTCAGGACCCGTCCGGTGTAGGGGCTGATGTACAGCTCGCCCCACGGCATTTCTCGGAAGGTCTTGAAGCTCAGCCAGGGACCTGCCTTTTTGCCCTCGAGCAGATACCGGAGCAGGAAGGTCTGCGTGGGGATGTTCTTGAGTCCGAACGCCTTCGGGTTGTCCGCCGAGATGGTGTATTCGGGCCAGGTGATGACGTAGGCTTCTCCCAGAAGCGTCACGGTAAACGCGCCGTTTTCAAACGGCACACCGCAGCGCAGCGCCGCCTCGTCGGGATCGAGCGCGCGGAACAGCGCCTCATAGTGGGCGAACGGGACCTCTTCTTTGTTGTTCTGAATGTCGTTTTTGTTCAGCTCTGCCATCGTATCACTCCTGTACGCTCGACGGGAACAGCTCACGGTTGGTATGGGGCAGGAAGCACGCCGCCACAAATTCGTCCATGTAACGCGGATTCGTCGAAAGCTCCATATATGTCATGTTGGATGCAATCTCATGCACCTTTTCGTTTGCGCGTTCCGAGCGCACCATTGCGTAGGCGCCGGCAAGCGAGGTGTTGCCGAGGTAGGTAAACAGACTCCGGTCGATATCGGGCAGCATGCCGATGCGCACGGCGTTTTCCATGTTGATGCCAGAGCCGATGCCGCCGGCAACGTAGACATGCTCAAGAACCGTCACGTCCATATCCAGAGAAGAGAGCATGATGTTGATGGCGGAGAAGATCGCGCCCTTGGCGCGGATGAACGAGTCGATGTCGACCTCGGTGATCGAAATTTCGCGTCCGGTTTCGCTCTCGTCGGGTCTTGCGAGAATATATCTTCCCATGCCGTGCTCGTCGTGGGCGACTCTGCCGCCTTCGCGGACGAATTTGCCCTTCGAGGAAATGATGGAGGTGCGGTAGAGCTCGGCAATCACATCGATGATGCCAGAGCCGCAGATGCCGACCGGCTTCTGCCCGGCGTCTCCGACAATGGTGAGCTTCGGCTCCATGGAATCGCGGTCAATTTCGACTGCCTCAACTGCGCCGTCGGTTGCGCGCATGCCGCAGGAGATATCGCCGCCCTCAAATGCCGGACCGGCGGAGCACGCGCACGACATCATGAAGTCGCGGTTGCCGAAGACCAGCTCGCCGTTGGTGCCGAGGTCGATGAACAGCGAAAATTCATCCTTGTTCCAGATCAGGCTCGCGAACGTGCCTGCGGTGATATCGCCGCCGACATACGAGCCGATGTTGGGCGCGATGAGAATTTCGGCGTCGGGGTTTGCCACAAAGCCGAGGTCCTTGGCGACCATGCCGCGCCATTGGAAGAAGGTCGGGATATACGGCTCCATGCGCACGGGGTTGGCATCCACGCCGAGAAGCAGGTGGTTCATCGTCGTGTTGGACGCGACGCTGGCACGGAAAATCCGGTCTGCCGTAATGCCGGCGGATTTGCACATGACGGCGGTCAGGGGAACGAGTGTTTCCTTTAAAATCGCGTCCTGCAGGCGCTTGACGCCGCCGGGCTTGGACTGCTCGATGATGCGGTTGATGACGTCTGCGCCGTAGCGGATCTGTCCGTTGCCGGAGGATGCTTTTGCGACGAGCTCGCCGGTCTCAAGATTTAAAAGAACGCCCGTAACTGTCGTGGTGCCGATGTCGATGGCGCAGCCGATCATGGGCGCGTCCAGCTTTCCGGTCACGTCCATGACGGTCAGAACGCCCATGTCGAGCGTGCCCGCAATCTGGACCTTGAAGTTTGCCTCGCGCAGCGTTTTGGCAAGCTTCTTGACGGTGTGGTAGGTGAGCTTGACCTCTGTACAGCCGTCGAACGCAGCCTGCGCGGCAAGCTCCAGACGCTCGGTATCGGGCATGGTATCGTCCAGCGTCGGCTCGGAGAGCTCCAGAACCGCTGAGACAAAGTCGCAGCTGATCTCGACGCCTGCCGCGCGGATGTCTTCCTGCAGCTTATTGAACGTCGCGACCTCCTCGCCGGTGGACAGGTCTGCCGTCTTCATGCGGCTCTGGTATGCCGAGGCGATGTCCGGCACCTGCACGACCACGTCGGACGCGGGCTTGCTTGCGCAGCTCAAGCGCCAGCCTGCGGCGTAATCTTCTTCCGAGATGTGGTGCGTGGGCGTGCTTTCAACGGTGCCCTCGAGAATTTTGACCCGGCACTTGCCGCACGAGCCGTTGCCGTTGCAGGGTGCGTCGATGGCGACGTTTGCAGCCTTCGCGGCGTCCAGAATGGTCGTGTTGGGCGTTGCGTCGACGATGACGGGCTTGCCGCCGTTTTCAAACTGGAAGGTAATCTGATACATCGGATGGAATCTCCTTTCGGTGTAGGTTCTATTTCAAATCCATACGTCTGCAAGCACGAGTTTGCACACGTACAGCTTTGAAATGTGGACATTTCAAACAGAATGTCCGCGTCACAAAAACACTTCGCAAAAAAGGGGAGGGCAAGAACCCTCCCCCAATTATTAAAAGTACCCGGCAGAATGTGGGACTGCTCTGCGGGCTGGATGCCCGCCAGACTCCGGCGGGAAAACCGGCGCTGTTACGCGGACATCCTCATTATATTACATCAGCGGCTCCATTGCAAGTACCGGATGATTCTTTTCCTGCAGGAAGCTCATCAGGGCGTCGCAGTCGGTGCAGATCGTCTCGTCGGCGATCATGTCGGTGAAGTTGTCGATGTCATAGAGCTCCTTGGCAGTCTTGTTGAGCTTTTCGCCCACATCGTCCTTGAGCTCCTTCGGCATCCAGACGATACGCTCGATACCGCCCTCGGCGTGGATGAACTTCTTGGACGAAATGAAGTGACGACCATGACCCATGTAACCCGGGGTCTGTACGCCGCCGCCGGTGCAGGAGGCAAGCTCGCCGAAGGTCATGCCGGCAGGCGTCATGCCCGCATATTCGCGGTTGACGACGATGAAGCCGTTGGACATCGGCTCGATGCCGGAGATGCACTCGAAGCAGCCGCAGGAGGTCATCGGGTCTTCCATGATGGAGTAGAGCGTGACCTCTTCGACTGCGCCGTGCGTCGCGTCCTTGATGGCGTCGTTGACGGTCGTGTAGCGGCCCGTGCGCTCATCGAGGCAGCCTTCCTTCATGATGGGCTGGGACGGACCGTTCGGGTTGAGCTCATACGTCGCCTTCGCGTCCAGCCAGGAAACGGCGCCGCAAAGACCCAGACGTTCAGGCGTGACGACGCAGCAGTGCGCCGGCGCGAACGACTGGCAGAGGATGCAGGTGAAGAAGCGGTCGACAGACTCGTCGGTCATGGAGGCAAGGCGGTCGTCGCGCATGTTGTAGCGCGGCATCGCAACGTCATTGAGGAATGCGGTTGCCTTCACGGGGTCGGTGATCAGATGGACCTCGCACTTGTCGACGACAGCTTCGAATTCGTCCGTGATCATATGGTACAGAACCTCGGCAAAGTGCGTCAGACGAAGTCCCTTGTCATAGGCGTCCTTGGAGATACGGATGCGGAACTGGTTGCGCTGACCGGTGTGCATAACGCCTTCCATGTAGTTGAACCAGGCGTGGATTTTACGCTCGATGACAGACTCAAAGTCGGGCTGCATCTTCTTGCCTGCGACGTAGACGCAGGTTGCCAGCGCGTACTCGAGCTCGCCCGAGTCGATATCCGGGCCGTCGATGACAATCTTGTGGTCCTCGACCTCGTCCATGGGCTTGGACAAAACGAGCTCACAGGTGGTGTTCTTTGCGGACCAGAACTCGACCTTCATGTCGGACTTGCGGATAATTTCGCCTTCAAATGCGGCAGCAAACGCGACCGGAATCGGGAGCTCCTTGGACTTGATCTTGATTCCGCGCAGCTCGAGAGACTTCTTGACGGTCTCGTTGTGATCCAGACAGCTTTCCAGCGCGCCCGGAACCTGATTTTCGCCGAGGTCAATGTCGACCACGACCGGGAAGCCCAGCGCAATGGCGCCTGCGCCCGCGGAGACGACGACATTGTCGATCGCGCCGAAGGTGTTGACGAAGGCGGGAACACGCTCTTTGGTGTAGGCAAGCAGCCCTGCAAGATCGCCCGGCTGCACGTTGCCGAAGATCAGCGCTGCACGGATGGCAACGGTGACGACGTGGATGACTGCCGTAACGTCATGACCCAGCGGGATGACGCGCAGCTCCAGACCCATCTTGACGCCTGCGTCGGCGCACTGCTCGATCACATCGCCGATCAGGAAGGTCATGATGCCCTTGGACTGGTAGTCCTTGACGACCTTTGCTGCGTCTTCGCCGTTTTCCGCCTTGCCGAGCACGACGGCAACGCCGGGAATATCGCCCGTGACCAGCGGCACGCCGAGCGAACGGATGATGGGATCGGGCACAAAGCCGATGCCGGGCACTCTTGCAGTCTCATAGGCGTCCTTCGGCTCGACAAACTTGAGACCTTCGAGAATTTCTGCGCCGACTGCGGTTGCAAGACCGGCGTTCAGTGCCTGACCGAGGTCCTCCTGGTTGGTAATCAGGCTCTTGAGGACGCCCACACATGCAGGAAGATCGCCGAGCGTTTTGACCTTGACGCCGGTTGCTGCATAAATCGTGGGGAAGTAATAAGCAGTATCGGGGAACGCGAGCTCCTTGTCTGCACCGTATTTGGCAATTGCGTCGTTGACCGCGCCCTCGGTCAGACCGGCGACGGCATTCGAGCCGCCATAAATCAGATCAGTTAATACGCTCATAAATACCCTCCTGAAAAATGATAGATTTGTGCGCTTGCCGGAACGCACCGTGTGACTGGACGCTGCGCGTTCCGGGGATAAATGGAGCAGTTCCCTGCCATTGCTGGCAGGGAACCGCAGTATGAATGAGGAAACTTAGACGTCCAGATAGGAGTCGGAGTACAGCTCGTTGTTCTTGAAGATGTCGCAGGACTTGATGGTCTCCATCAGGCGCAGGTCGTTGGGGTTGACGATGGCAGAGGTCAGGCCCTGCATCATCGCCATAGCGACCAGCGCGGAGTCCATGATCGGGCGAACGTTCTTCGGCGCGCCGTTGGAGTTGTTGGACAGGCCGCCGGTGGACTTGAGGCCTTCGTCGGCGAACAGCTTGATGGCGTTCAGAACGTCCATCTGCTTGTCCTGCATGCCCTTGACGACGAGGAACAGCGGGTCGAACCAGAGGTCGGTCGCTTCCATGCCGAGGGACAGGCCGCGCTCGAGCATATGATGGCAGTGCATCATGCGCTCTTCGTTGTCCTTTGCGATGCCGTCGGCGGAGCAAAGCGCCACGCAGATCGCATCGTTGGCAGCGGCGAGGTCGATGTAGGAGATACGAGAACCAGCGTCAGCGGAGTTGACGATGGGCTTGCCGTTGGTGCGGTTGTAGACCTTGATACCGGCTTCGATTGCCTTCTTGTTGGCGGTATCGAGTGCCAGAGGCACGTTGTTGAAGTTCTCCTGCAGCAGCTTGACTGCCCAGGTCATCAGCTCCGGACCGTTGGACTCGGCAGGACCGATGTTGACATCCAGATACGTTGCGCCAGCCTTGATCTGCTGTGCGGCACGCTCGAGGATGGGATCGGGGTTGAACGTTGCCATTGCCTCGCGGATCACCGGGGAGATGCAGTGGATACGCTCGCCGATGGTGACGAACTTCGGGGATTCGGGATCTCTCTGCTTGTAGTGTGCGTCGAGATCGTCGCGGATCTTGATGGCGGGGATGGAGGCAGCGATCTTCTCGAAGTCCAGAGGAGCATCGGCGTCGACAACCTTCTTTGCCTCTGCCGGCTTCTTGGAAGCGGCAGCAGCCTCTGCGGCAGCCTTGTACTCGCCGTCTTTGAGGTACTTGACCAGCTCGACAGCCTCGCGGGTACCGACGACAACGTTCCAATCCGGCAGCTTGTCCTGAATTTCGCCCTTCATGACGGCAACCTTGCCCGGGATGATGAGGGTACGGTTGTTGATCTTGTTTGCCAGATCGAACTCGTCGAAGAACTTCTTGACGGAGGTCGAGGAGAACTTGCCGGCTGCCCATGCCGTCAGGACGGACATACCGGAAGCGTCGGTGATCAGCAGGTTGATGGGCACCTTGGAGCGCTCGAGTTCGCCGGAGACCAGGAAGTAGGTCAGCGCGAAGTCGACCGTCAGGGCGCAGGGGTCGTCGGGCGTTGCGCCGTTGATCGGATAGATGCCGGGCGCGACCTTCATCGGCTTCTGCGGGTCGGTGAAGATGTTCTGACGCAGACCGTACAGCGGCAGAGCCTCTGCGTAGCCGATCTTGTCCATGACGATGATCGAGCCGTACTTCAGAACGAAGACGGAAGCAAGCGCGGTTTCCAGATGCTCGTTGTGGTCGCACAGAACGCCGAGGTTGACCAGCGACGGATAACCGAAGGTACGGTCGCCGTCCTTGATGGCGGTGCGGCGGACGAGAACTGCGTTTGCGAAAGTTTCCTTGACGGTCTCGGCGGTAACGTCGAGAATCAGGTTCTTGTTGCCAGCCTTCTCCAGAGCGGCGACGGTGTCGTGCAGCTCGGACAGGTCTGCGCCATGGACGCCCAGAACGATACCGGCAGCGGTTGCGATGGCGTTCATTGCCTCGAAGTTATCCTTGTTGGCGCCGTTGAGGATGGGCTTGTTGTCCTTGATTGCCTCGACAGCTGCCTTTGCGGTGTCGACGTCCTTGGTGTCGATGATGACGGTACGGCCTTCGATGGCGGCTGCCTTCTTGCACAGCTCGACAAACTTTGCGCTGTCGCCTGCGTCGTGAACGAAGACGCACTCCACCATCTCACGCTCGCCGATGCGCTCATAGTCAACCTTCTTGATGCCTTCGATGCGCGCTTCGATCTTCGCGTCGTCCATGCAGGTGCACAGCGTTGCTGCGAACAGGTTGCGGTTGACGAGGGTCTTCTCGTGACGCATCATGACGGTCTCGCCGCCGAGCTTATGTTCGCCGACCGTGACGGTCTTCATGGGAGGCGCGGTAGCTTCAGACAGAAGAGCGATCGCTTCTTCGGACATGTAGGGGCACTTTGTGATTTCAATGGAGCCCTGGGCAACCTTCATGCAGAAAGCCATACATGTGGGGCTGCCGCACTCTTTACAGTTCTTCTTGGGAGATAATTTGAAAATGTCAAGACCTTTAACTGCCATAGTAACTCATTCCTCCTCTGCTTACATCAGCGCGCGGATCATCGCGGCGATGGTCTTCACGGCTTCCGGATGGCGCAGGATCACTGCGTCGGAGCCACCTGCCAGAACCGCAGCCGCGGTGGTGATTTCCATTTCGATGCCGCGCTCTTCCTGGCTGCCCCACTCTGGCATATCAGCCTCGGACATGACGGATTCCTTGACGCCCCAGGTATCGGAGGACACGGGGGTCATGATGGGCATCTGGAGCATGGCGTCCGCCTGCTTCAGCGCAGCGTCCTTGATGCGGTCGAGGGTGGAGGCGACGTATTCGTAGCCGTAGCCAGCGGCAGCGGAGCCGATGTTCATGACGATGTTCTGCGCGTTGACGCCGAGCTGGGTCATGACGGTGTTGAGCTGCTTTGCGAGGTTGATGTCGACAGCGGATTCCGCGCCGACCTTCTGGTTGTATGCAAGACCTGCCGATGCGCCGACGGTCTTATAGTTTTCATCGCGCGCGGAAAGAACGAGGATGTTCTTGCCGGCAAGGGCCTCTGCGACCTTGTTGAACAGCTCGGTGTCCTTCTCGATGTTCTTGCAGCCCATGACGACAATCGGCATTGTGACGGCATCGGAAACGGCCTTTGCCAGAGCAACACACTCTTCTACGGACTTGTTCGCGCCGTTGGGATCGGCGCCTTCAAAGTGCAGGCACAGGAAATCTGCACCTTCCATGGTCTCGGCACGCTTCGCCATGTCAACCACGGTTTCGCAGCCGGCGTAGAACGCCTGCTCACCGGGCATCGTGTACTCGGACATACCGAAGTCGGTCAGCTCGACGCCGATCTTGGGTGCGTTTTTGATTTCGGCGTCAAACCAGTGGAACGGCAGGACATTCTGACCGCCGATCGCAGTTGCTTTTTCGCCAACACCCAGCACAACTTCATTGATGTGGGCATTGAAAGCCTGCTTCTTGGGAACGAAAGGCATAATGTTGAATCCCCCTATATCATAATTTTTCAGACAGCGCCACGCGCCAGTAGGGTGTGGCGCTGCCAAAGGCTTACAGATTTAAATCGCGCATGATCTGGTGCAGCGCCTGCTTGACCGGCGTGTTATCCGGTACCTGAGAGCTGGGCTTGCCGTCGCAGTCATACTCGTAGACGGTCTCGTCCTGCGGAAGCACGCCGATCAGGTCCAGACCATACTTTTCGATCTCTTCCTTCACGCCGGCGTTCAGCTGCCCGTTCGGCGCGCGGTTGATGATCAGCTTCATGGTGCCGGGGTTCAGCTCGAGCTCGCGGATCATTTCCGCGATTCTGCCGACCGCCTGCACGCCCCGGCGCGAGCAGTCGGAGATGAGAAGCATGGTGTCTACGTGGGGAAGCGTGCCGCGGGAGATGTGCTCCAGCCCTGCTTCGTTGTCGATCACCATGTATTTGTAGTTTCCGGCGTATTTGTCGATCTGGGTTTTGAGAACGCCGTTGACAAAGCAATAGCAGCCCTTGCCCTGCGTTCTTCCCATGACGAGCATGTCGTAGTCGTCTTCCTCGACCAGCGCGGAATTGAACTTCATCTCCGCGTAGTCCGCCTTGGTCATGTTGGCAGGAACCGTGCCCTTCTGCTCGGCTCTTGCCATTTCCTCGCGGATATCACCGAGCGTGGTTTCGACCTCCACGCCGAGGACCTCGTTGAGGTTGGAGTTGGCGTCCGCGTCTACAACGAGAATCGGACCCTTCTTCTGCTTGCACAGATAATCGATGATCATGCCGCAGGTGGTCGTCTTGCCGACGCCGCCTTTCCCGGCAACTGCAATCGTGTGTGTCGCCATGTGTGTCTGCTCCTTTGAAAGCGCCTTACGACTCCGGCAGACGGGACATCTGCCGGAGTGCGCGCGGATAATTAGACGAGGTCGATAAGACCGGCTGCCTTCGCCGCACAGCTTTTCCATGCCGGCGTCGGTCTTCGGGGGGATCGCTCAAAAGAAAATGTCGCTCGTTCTTCGTAGATTTCAGCAACGCTGTAGCCGCCTCCAGATGAAAATTGAATCTGGTCCGCGGAGCCCTTCCCCCGTAAATTCGATACAAAAGTATCGTAACACAAATTTTCGGCAAAGACAAGCCTATTCTTGCAAAAATTGCATAAAAATATGTAAAAAATGAGCTACCGATATATCAATTTTGATCTGGCTTTTTTGCCGTTTTTCGGCTGGCGCGTGTCACAGCCGGGTGAACAGAAATTTCTGCGTCACGCCGCCGCTCTCCACAAACACCGTCAGATCGCCGCTTTCCTTCTCGTCGACCGTCAGCGTCACGTCTTTTCCCTTGACGAAATCGCGCAGCCAGCCGACCGGATCGTCGGTTTCAATCTCCTCAAAAAAGATATCGCGCATCTGGTTGTTGGCGCACAGATTTTCCACCTCGCGCACAACCTCATAGCTCTGCATGCAGGTTCATCCTCCCCCCCGGGTGACGCGGGGAGCCGGGAGAAAGCATGCGGCTTCCGTGCGGCTCCCGTTCGGGTTATTTCTGCGTTTTCCGGATGATCGTCGTATTGCCGACGAGGTCGACCGAGACAATCTCGCCTTCGACCACAACCTGCCGGTCGAGCAGGTCTGTCAGATAGACCATACCGTCTTTGCAGTCGATGCGCTGGACATTGCTCAGCACAAGATTTTCAGGCTCGACCTTGTCCGTATAGACCATTGCAAGGCACATACCGGGTTCCTCCTCAGCCGTTCATGGACGTAAGGACCGTGGAAAGGCGAAGATTGCCCTTTTCAAAGTCGCTCACGGCGAGCATGATCTGCTCATAGGCGGCGTTTTCGCCGAGATCCTGCAGCTGCTTTGCCAGCTGCGCCAGCTCATTGGCGTGGGCGGTGTTGTGACCGACCATATACTTCATCAGAGCCATCAGCTCCTGCTTGGGGTCTGCGCAGCCGGAGCAGCCGGAGCAGGCGTGCTCGTCGCAGCCGTGGGTGTGTTCATGCTCGTGGTCGTGGGGATGGGTGTGTTCATGCGAATGCGTCTGCCCGTCGGCATGGGTATGCTCGTGGGGGTGCATGGTTTCGTCGTGATGCATAATTCTGTTCCTTTCCGGCGGCGCCCGGAAAAAGGACGCCTGTCAATCAATTTTTATCGATTGCCTTCATTATACTAGGACCGGCGCGATTTGTAAAGAGCATGAAATCGGGAAAATAATCCCCCGGGGTGGGATAGAAACACAAATTTCCTGAAATTTTTTGCCGGTTTTGTGTGGAAGTGGCAAGCAAGATGTGGTATACTCGGAGAATCAAACAAGCTTAGAGGGAAGATGCGCCATGGAACACGACCACGAATATCTGCACGAGCACCACATTGCCCACCTGCATACGCCGCAGGACGTCCACACACCCGAGCAGGCGCAGGAGCATGAGCATTTACACGAGCACACGCATCCCCATGACCACGACCATGCGCATGAGCCGGGCGCGCACGGGCATGTCCACGCGAACACGAAGGCGGTGATCAACCGGCTGGCGCGCGCCATCGGGCATCTGGAATCGGTCAAAAAGATGGTCGAAGACGGGCGCGACTGCTCGGAGGTCCTGATTCAGATTGCGGCGGTCCGCTCTGCCATCAACAACATCGGCAAGGTCATTCTGCAGGACCACATCCAGCACTGCATCGTCGACGCGGTCGAACGGGACGACGAACAGGCGCTTGACAGCCTCTGCCAGGCAATCGACAAGTTCATCAAATAGCGCCCCGCGGGCGCAGCACAAAAAGGAGCCGCATGCTGCGGCTCCTTTTTGTGCTGATTGCCGCTTGCATAATCATGCCGGATCGTATATAATTCGCGCAAAGCTATTTATTATAGTATAAACATACCGGGTGAGGCGAGGAATATGAAAGATTATCAGTTCGCATACGGAAAAGGCAGCGTGACGGTGCCGCTGGACGAGCGGTCGGTGCTTGCGGTGCTGCACGGAAACGAGGCGCTCGCGATGCAGGATATCCGCGCGGGGCTTGTTGAGAGTCTGGAAAACCCCATCGGAGCGAAGCCTCTGCGTGAGGAAATTCCGGCAGGTGCGCGCGTGGCGCTGGTTGTGAGCGACATGTCGCGGTTCTGGATGCGGCAGGATCTGGTCATTCCGCATCTGGTGGCGTATCTGCATACGGCGTGCGGCGTTCCGTATGAAAGGCTGACCATTGTCGTGGCAAACGGCACGCACCTGGGAGGCAGCGAGCAGGAGCTGCGCACGCTGGTGACGCCCGAGGTTTTTGACCGCGTGAAGGTCGAAAACCACGACTGCGAGGCAAAGGATCTTGTCTACCTCGGCACGACCGCGCACGATACGCCCGTGTGGATCAATCATACCGTCGCGGCAGCGGATTTTGTGGTCTGTCTTGGCGCGTGCACCCATCATATCATGGCAGGCTTCGGCGGCGGACGCAAGAGCATCCTTCCCGGTGTGAGCGGCCTGCAGACGATTCGCCATAATCACGCCTACTCGCTCGACCCGGGCGCGCTGCGCTCGAATCCGAAGATCGGAAACGGCGTGCTGGAGGGAAATCCCCTGCACGAGGACATGTGCGAAGCGGCGGCGATGCTGCCGCACCTGTTCATGGTGAATCTCGTCATGAACGCGCAGATGCAGCTGTGCGCGATTTTCTCGGGGCACTATCTCAAATCCTGGGAAGAAGGCTGCAGGCTCGTCAACAAAATTTATCAGGTGGATGTGCCGGAACAGGCGGACGCGATCGTCACCAGCTGCGGCGGATTCCCGAAGGACATCTCCCTCTATCAGGGGACCAAGACGATTGACAACGTCGAGTCCGGCTTAAAGCCCGGCGGCACGCTGATCTTAATGATCGAGGCGCCCGAGGGCGGCGGACCCGAGGAGTATTTCGGCTGGTGTAAGAATTTGCTCGACGGCACGATCGAACAGCGCCTGCGCGAGGCGTTCACCGTTGCGGGCTATATCTTCTTCCAGAACTGCGAGCAGGCGCAGCGGCAGAAGATTTTCCTCTATTCCTCGATTCCCGATGAGCAGGTCCGCCCGATGGGCATGCGCTCGTTCTCCGATATGACGGAGCTTCTGAAGGAAGCAAAGCTCGACGGCAAATCCATCTATGTCATTCCCAATGGCGCAACCGTTGTTCCCCATGTGTGTTAAGGAGGTATCCGCATGAACATCCAGAATTACATCGCAAAGCGCTTTCAGCATGCCGGCTCCGGTTTGTCGCTCGACACCGAGGCGCTGTCAAAATACAGCGATATCATCGATCTTTCCATCGGCGATACCGACTTTACCACTGACGAAGCCATCATTGAAAAGGCATACCTCGACGCAAAGGCGGGGCACACCCATTACGGAGACCCGAAGGGAGACCCGGAGCTGATTGCCGCTGTCTGCAAGGCATGGCAGGAGGACTTTTCGCAGGCGCTTACCCCCGACCATGTGCTCGTCACCGCGTCGAGCTGCCTCGGCATGGCACTGACGATGCTGGCAATTTTAAACCCCGGCGATGAGGTGATCGTGTTCTCGCCGTACTTTGCCATGTACCGCAGCCAGATCGAGCTTGCCGGCGGCGTGTGCGTCGATGTGCCGACGTATGCGTGCGAGAACTACGCGATTTCCGAAGAGCGCCTGCGCGCGGCAATCACGCCGAAGACGAAGGCAATTATCTTCAACAACCCGACGAATCCCACCGGCATGGCATATGGACGCGAGACGCTGGAGCTGCTGGCAAAGATCGCGCAGGAGTATGACCTGCTCGTTGCGGCGGACGAAATTTATACCACCTATTTATATGAAGGCGACTATATTCCGCTGCGTACGCTCCCGGGCATGCTGGAGCGGACCATCACGCTCAACAGCTTCTCGAAAAACTTCCTCATGACCGGCTGGCGCGTGGGCGTGATCATCGCAGAGCCCGCGCTGCTGTGCGTCATGAATCAGGTCAACGGCGCGCTGATCTACTCTGCTCCGTCCATCTCCCAGAGAGCGGCAATTGCGGCGCTGGAAAACCGGGCGCGCATCCGCGAGCGCTACATTGCCGCCTACCGCGAGCGTATTTTCTATTCGACCGAGCGGCTGGAAAAGCTCCCGTATTTGAGCCTTGTCGCGCCGAAGGGCACGTTCTATCTGTTCCCGGGCGTGGAGAAAACCGGGCTTTCGTCCGGCGAGTTCTGCAAGGCGCTGCTGGAGCGGGCGCACATCCTCGTCTCGCCCGGCGACGTGTTCGGCATTGCGGGCAAGCAGCACTTCCGCATCGCATGCACCGTGAATATCGACAAGCTCCGCGAGGCGTATGACCGCATGGAGGCGCTTTCCTTCTGAGAAAAACCGCGTCCGGCAGACAGATTTGTGAATTATACGAAAAAATCCACAATTATTCACTGATATACAGTCGAATGTTGTATAACTTTGCATCTTTACAAAATTCAATTTTTCTGTATAATCATACACATAAATTACAACATGCTGCATGGACACCATGCACAGGAGGGTATTATGAAAAAGAATTCTCTGACCAAGCTGCTTGCGCTGACGCTTTGCGCAGTGCTGGCATTGAGCCTGTTTGCAGGCTGCGCCGCAAAGACCGAGGAAACTGCTCCCGCCGCTTCCGAGACCACCGAAGCTGCAGCGACCGAAACCACGGAAGCTGCCACCGAAGAAGCTGCTGCCGAGGAAACGACCGAGCAGCCCGCTGCCGAAGAAGCAACCGGTCTTCTCGCTGAGATCAAGGCGAAGGGCAAGCTGGTTGTCGGCACCGAAGCACAGTATGCACCGTATGAGTTCAAGGATCTCGACGCCAACTTCGCAGGCTGCGACATCTGGCTGGCACAGCAGATTGCCGATTCGCTCGGCGTAGAGCTCGAAGTTGTTGACATGGCGTTCGACGGCATCATCCCCGCCGTCAAGTCCGGTCAGGTCGACATCGGCATTGCTGCATTCACCAAGACCCCGGAGCGTGCAGAAGAAATCGACTTCTCCAACCTCTATGAGACCAGCGCGCAGCTGCTGATCGTCAAGACCGGCGATGCAGACAAGTATTCCACCAAGGAAGCGCTTGCCGGTCAGAAGGTCGGCGCGCAGAAGGGCACCATCCAGTCCCAGCTGATCCTCTCCGCACTTCCCGACAGTGAGCTCTTTGAGCTTGAAAAGTATCCGGCGCTGGCGCTGGAGACCCAGAACGGCAACATTGCAGGCTTCGTTGTCGACCAGGCGGTCGGCGAGGCTCTGGTCGCAACCAGCGACGGCAAGCTCGAAGTCTCCAACTTCCAGTTCACCGCAGAAGAGGCTTCCTTCGGTAAGGCAGCCGTCATTGCCAAGGGCAACGAGGACTTTGTTGCCGCTGTCAACGAGGTCATCGACAAGGTCGTCGCCGACGGCAGCTATCAGGCAGCCTACGACGAGGCAGTCGAGTTTGCTGCAAGTCTCGGACTGTAAGCAAAAGCTCCGCTTGACAAACCCGAATCACTATCGTATTTTAACTGTAGCTTTTCTACAAGGCTTCGCTGCCGGCGCGGCGAAGCCTTGAAGCCTGTCCTGCGCAGCTGCACGGCGGGGTATATATTATAGAAGGAGGCTCCCATGACTTTTTTTGAGACAATAGGAAAAATCATCGAGCGCTATTCCAGCTTCTTCGCGCAGGGCGTTGTGAACACCCTGATCATTGCGGCATTCTCCGTCCTGCTCGGCACGATCCTGGGCACGCTGATGGCGACCATGCGCATGGGAAAAATCCTGCCGTTAAAGTGGCTGGCGGTGGCGTACATCGAGTTCATCCGCGGCACGCCTCTGATGGTGCAGCTGATGTTCATCTTCTACGGTCTTCCCATGATCGGCGTCAAAATCCCCGATATTTCGTGGATTCCGAACTTTTCGCGCTTTGCCGCCGGCATTGTTGCCATGAGCATGAACAGCTGCGCGTATGTCGCAGAGGTCATCCGCTCGGGCATTCAGGCGGTCGACTACGGCCAGACCGAGGCAGCGCGCAGCGTGGGATTCTCGTCCGGCGAGGCGATGCGCCTGGTTGTTCTGCCGCAGGCAATCAAGAATATCCTGCCAGCGCTCGGCAACGAGTTTGTCACCGTCATCAAGGAGTCTTCCATCGTCTCCGTCATCGGCATCGCGGACCTCATGTTCCGCACGAACGACGTCATTGCCCTCAGCTACAAGAGCCTCGAGTGCCTTGCCGTAGCTGCGCTTATCTACTTCGTTCTCACGTTCATCAGCAGCCGTCTGGTATCGCTTGCAGAAAGGAAGCTGTCGCATGGAAAATAAGCAGACTATGATCGAGGTGCAGAACCTCTGCAAGAGCTTCCACAAGCTGGAGGTTCTGAAGGATATCAGCACGACGTTCTACAAAAACGAGGTCGTCTCCATCATCGGACCCTCCGGCGGCGGCAAGTCGACGTTCCTGCGGTGCCTGAACCTGCTGGAAAAGCCGACCTCCGGACATATCGTCTTTGACGGCGTCGACATCTGCGACCGCCATCAGAACAAGAATATCGACCTGCACCGGCAGAAGATGGGCATGGTGTTCCAGCAGTTCAATCTGTTCAACAACATGAACGTCATGAAAAACCTCACGGTTGCCCCGATGCGCATCAAGAAGATGCCGAAGGAGCAGGCGGAGGAGAAGGCGGTGGAGCTTTTGCGCAAGGTCGGGCTTGCCGACCGAGCCGAGGCATATCCCAGCCAGCTGTCCGGTGGACAGAAGCAGAGAATCGCCATCGTACGTTCCCTTATGATGGACCCAGAGGTCATGCTCTTCGACGAGCCGACCAGCGCGCTCGACCCCGAGATGATCGGCGAGGTGCTCGACGTGATGAAGGCGCTTGCCGCCGACGGCATGACCATGATCGTCGTCACGCACGAGATGCGCTTTGCACGCGAGGTCGCGGCGCGGACCATCTTCCTTGCCGACGGCAAAATCGAGGAGGACAAGCCCTCGCACGAGCTGTTTGACAACCCCGAAAGCCCGCGTCTGGTCACGTTCCTGCAAAAGGTCCTTTGATTGCACAAACTATGCGCCGCATCCGTCATTTCCTTTTGATGGATGCGGCTTTTTCGTTAAAATACTGTGAAAACAACACTTTCCCACTTGACGTAACATCTGATTTGTGTTATCTTATGCATGAAAAATGATATGGGCAGCAGACCGGAAAACGGCGCTGCCCGGGTCGGATGACAGTTCCGGGAGAGTCCGCAGGCACGGCGCCGAAGGGGAATCGCAAAAGCTCTCAGGCAGAAGGACCGGAACTCGACGACACTCTGCAAAGTGCGAATGCTCGCACGCCGACGGTGCAACCGGAACCCCGGGAATCTCTCAGGCAGATTACAGAGGCGCAAAACTTCAATCGAAGTTTTGCGCCTTTTTGATGCCCATTTTCTGTAAACCATGCGGAAGACAGGCGAGACCTGCCGCCGCTTCGTAATATGACGTGGAGGAATCAATGATGGAAAAGAAAACCCCTTTGTACGAATCGCATGTCGCGCTGGGCGCGAAGATGGTAGAGTTCGGCGGCTTTTTAATGCCGGTGCAGTATCCGACGGGCATTCTTGCCGAACATATGGCAGTGCGCGAAAAGGCAGGTCTTTTTGATGTGTCGCACATGGGAGAGATGGTCTTCCATGGCGAGGACGCGCTGGAGAACATTCAGCACCTCGTCACGACCGATATTTCCAAAATGCTTGACGGCGATATGCGTTACGGCATGTTCTGCAACGACGAAGGCGGCGTGGTCGACGATCTGATTGTCTACCGCATGGCGCAGGACGATTACCTGATCGTCGTCAACGCCGGCAACCGCGACAAGGACGCGGCGTGGGTGGAAACGCACCTGTCCGGTCACCCCGGCTATCATGACGCGGGCAACGAGTTCGGGCAGATCGCGGTGCAGGGTCCGGTGTCGAAGGAGATTCTGGTGAAGCTCTGCGACGAGGCGGCGCTTCCCGCCAAGTATTATTCGTTCACGAAGGCGGTTCTTACCTGGAACGGGCGCAGCGCGGAAACCTACGTCTCCCGCTCGGGCTACACCGGCTCGTTCGGCTACGAGATTCTCTGCAAGGCGGAAGACACCGTCTGGCTGTGGAATACGCTGCTGGAGGCTGGCAAGGAGTTTGGACTCATTCCCTGCGGACTGGGCGCGCGCGATACGCTGCGTCTGGAGGCGGCAATGCCGCTCTACGGGCACGAGCTGACCGACGATATTACCCCCAAGATGGCAGGGCTTCCCTGCAAGCTCGACGGCAAGGATTTCATCGGTCATGACGCGCTGGTCAAGCGCGGCGCGCCGGAGGTCAAGCGCGTGGGGCTCAAGGGCGTCGGACGCGGTATCGTGCGCGAGCATTGCGACCTCTACGCCGCACCGGACGGCGAGAAGATCGGCTGGACCTCCTCTGGCACGTTCGCGCCGTATCTCGGCTGCTGCGTCGCGATGGGTTATGTGCCGGTCGAAGACGCCGAGATCGGTAAGCATGTCTATGCCGACGTGCGCGGTCGCAAGATCGAGATGGAGATCGTTCCGACCCCGTTCTATAAGCGCTGAGCTGGTGAATTCTGAGGATCTTGACATGTTTTGTTGATATCCAACAAATCTTAATATTTGTTTTTGTTTATTTCGTATATTATCAATCTTGCATTTTTCCTTCTGGTGGCGTATACTGCGCGCAGAGTGAAAAAAGAAATGAAACAAAACATACATGGGAGGTTATGTTATGAAACTGCAGAACATTCATGAGGTAGAAGATTTCCGGAAGGTCATCCATCAGTGCAAGGACGACGTGTTCCTCAAGAGCCAGGAGGGCGATGTGTTTAACCTCAAGAGCGCCATGAGCGAGTATATCGCGCTCGGCAGATTGCTCAGCGAGCAGGGCGACAGCTTGGAGCTGTTTGCAAGCAACCACGAAGACGAGGGTTTGCTGCTGTCCTTCCTCGCAAAGCTCGACGAAGAAAACGAAGCTTCCAAATAAATCGGTATCCCTCTTTCTGGGCTGCGTCCAAACGGCGCAGTCCGGTTTTTCATCATCATGCAGAAAGCGCCCCGGATAAGTCCGGGGCGCTTTGCCGTTATTCCAGAATCAGATAGTTTTCGTGAAGCTCCGTCACATAGCCGATCTGCGCTGCGTTCGGAATTTCTGCCTGCAGCACCCGAAGGCACGCCTGCGCGTCGTTTTCGGCAACTGCGATCAGAAGCCCGCCGCTGGTCTGCGGATCGTAGAAAATGTCTTCGAGCGCGCGTGGAATCTCGCACTTTTTGAGAACGCCGGACTGTGCGTAGGTCCGGTTGCGGTAAGCGCCGGCGGGGATGAAGCCCATGTCGGCAAACTCGAGCGCCTCCATGTGAAACGGCACGCTGCGCGTGTCGATGTGCAGGCTCATGCCGCTGCCCTGCGCCATCTCGAAGCTGTGCCCCATGAGGGAAAAGCCCGTGACGTCGGTGCAGCTGTGCACGTCGAAGCGCAGCATGATATCGCGCGCGGTCTTGTTGAGCGCTGCCATCTGCTTGTAAATGGTGTTCATCGTCTCGGTTTTCACCAAATCCGCCTTTGCAGCCGTTGTGAGAATGCCGACGCCGAGGGGCTTTGTCAGAATCAGAACGTCTCCCGGCTTTGCACCGGAATTGGTCAGCACCCGTTTCGGATGCACAAAGCCCGTGACCGCCAGACCGTAGATCGGCTCCGCGCCGTGGATGGTGTGCCCGCCGGTGATGATTGCGCCTGCTTCATACGCCTTGTCGTAGCCGCCGCGCAGAATCTCGCGCACAGTTTCATCGTCCATCGAGTCCGCCAGGCACATGATGTTGAGTGCCAGCTTCGGCGCGCCGCCCATGGCGTAGACGTCGCTGAGCGCGTTCGTCGCGGCAATCTGCCCGTACAGGAACGGGTCGTCCACAATCGGCGGGAAAAAGTCCGTCGTCTGGACGATTGCCGTGTCGTCACTGACGACATAGACGCTTGCGTCGTCGCTCTTGTCGTAGCCGACGATCAGCCGCGGGTCTGTGTGCGTGCGGAAGCCCTCCAGCATTTTGACGAGCGTTCCCGCGCCGACCTTTGCCCCGCAGCCCGCGCAGGAGGCAAGCTTTGTCAGTTTTACATCCGTTTCCATGCTCAAGCCTCCTCGCTGGCGTAGATGAACACATAGCCGCCGTCGCGCACCTCGGCAATCCGGTCGACCTCCTGCGCGCAAACGCCGGTGGGCGCGACGTAGCCGCCCTCGCAGCGCACGCAGGTTCCGCAGGAGCTGGAAAGCGTGCGCGGCACCGGCATGGTCTTTGCCGCGTAGCCCGCCTGCTCGCAGAGCTTTTTATAGCGGATGGCCCCAAAGTGGGAAAAGAACGTGGCAATGTAGGTCATGATTATTTTTTGAGAGACAGGGTGTACTCGCCGCCGTTTTCGCTGACGGTGACGCTGTAGCCCTCGTGCTCTGCGTAACGGGTGACATTTTCCTTCGACGCGGCATTATCGACCAGAACCGTATATTCCGCGTCCTTCTTTGCCATTGCCTTGCGGAGCATGATCACGGGCTCCGGGCAGGAATAGCCTCTTGCATCCACAGTTGTCATTTTGCATTCTCCTTTTTGAACGTATTGACACCGGCAATCACCAGTGCGGCGACCAGACCGATGATGACCGCGACCTTGCCGTTTGCCGTCGGACCCTTGCCGGAGGAGGCAAGACCGAAGTTATGGCAGAATGCCGCGCCGGCAAGAAGACCGAAGATGGTCACAGCGCTGTCGCTGCTGCCTTCGCCGGAGAGAATCAGCTGGCGCAGCGGGCAGCCGCCGAGCAGCACGCAGGCAAAGCCCGTGAGCATCATGCCCAGGAAGTTCCACAGACCGTCCGTGTGCGCCACGGGCTGATCGGCAAAGCCGAGATGGAAGTAGCTCGTGCCGGTGGTACCGCTGAGAATGAGGTTGCAGACAAGCGCGCCGACTAAGATTGCCGCAAAGCCGAGGATGAGCTTCGGTTCTTTGAACAGGACCAGGTCGCGGATGCCGCCGACCATGCAAAGGCGGGTTCTCTGCGCCAGCGCGCCGACAACGAGACCTGCAAGCAGGCTGATGATGATGGGCGCATGCAGCGCGCCGGGACCAGCGCCGGCTTCACTGAAGTGGATGAACGCGGGCGCCGCCAGCAGAAGTGCCAGCACTGCGAGCGTCAGAACGGGGAATACGCCGCCTTCCGTCTTTGTGAGCGCGTAGCTTCTTTTGAGGGAGTAGCCCTTATTGAGGAAGAACACGCCGATTAAGATACCGCAGGCAAAGCCGGCAAGACCCAGCAGCGCGTTCAGATCGCCGCCCGCAAGTCTGAGAATCATGCGGAACGGGCAGCCCAGGAACATCAGGCTTCCGATCATGACAAACATGCCGAGCACAAAGCGGGTGACAGGCGCGCTGCCGCCGCGCGGGGAAAATTCTTTTTTCGCCAGCGCCATCAGGAAGCTTCCGAACACCAGACCGATGATCTCCGGACGGATATACTGGACCGCCTCTGCCGAGTGAAGCCCAAGCGCACCGGCGGTGTCTCGCAGGAAGCAGGCGATGCAGAAGCCCATGTTTTTCGGGTTTCCGAACAGCACCAGCAGCGAGGCAATCACGCCGATGACGAGACCGGCGAGCATGATGTTGCGTTTTTCGTGTTTGAGGGTCATATCAATTCTCCTTTTCGTTGCTCTTTCACAAGAATAGCGACAGTGCAGGAAAAACCCGAATCCGGTTCGGGATCGTCCAACTGTATTCATTTTATGACATCTCCCACAGAATGTCCAATTGGCTTTTCGGATAACTGTTTTGGATTGATCGGATTTCCTGATAAATCTTCGTGATTGCCGAATAAGTGGAATTCCTGTTCGATCTATTTGCGCTTTCAATAAATGCGTGCTACAATCGAGTTATCTGAGGAGGGATTGCGATGCATCCGATCTATCTCGACAACGCCAGCACGAGCTTTCCGAAGCCCGCATGTGTGCCGGACGCAGTTTACCGGTATATGACCGCCTGCGGCAGCAATGTCTCGCGCGGCGGCTACCGCTCTGCCTACAGCGCAGAGGAGCTCGTTTTTGAGACGCGCGAGCGGCTCTGTGCGCTGTTTCATGGCGGGGACGCGCGCTGCGTGGTCTTTACGCCGAACATCACAACGAGCCTCAATCTGCTGCTCAAGGGCTTTTTGCATCCGGGGGACCATGTGCTGGTGTCCGCCATGGAGCACAACGCCGTCATGCGGCCGCTGACCC
>OIWM01000776.1_pt1 | contig 36386 bp, 39 predicted proteins | sample 1587451 | NCBI WGS metagenome assembly OIWM01 (sample SAMEA3888907, study PRJEB22519) | human gut metagenome | biome: human gut; feature: human-associated habitat; material: faeces | place: Denmark | collected 2011
TGAGTCCATGCGGATTCACCGGAGACCTGGCGATGTCGATAAGCTGACACGTGCTCTCGAATTCGTATGCAGTGATGTTGCTCTCCCTGATCATGTACTGGTGTGCATAGCAGCGCGCCCTATATGGATATGACGACAGATCGACTGCCACGGAGTCCACGACCATCTGCTGGGTTATGTTGGCCTGGACCAGCCTCTGGTAGAAGCCCTTCTCAGAGAGGTCGGACCAGTAGTCGTACACGCTCCTGTCCGAGAGGTTGAGAGCCCTGTCAACGTTCTGCTGGATGGTGGTGGCATTCGGTGCCATGTTGAAGAACAGTTCATGGAACCGTGTGACATGGTCCATGATCTCAAGGTCACGTGTCGCACTGCCGTCAGACTGGAGGGCAAGGAGTGACTGGCCCTTGTCGAGGACATAAATCTGCCGTCTCTGTTCACCTACCAGCGAATACGAGCGGAGGGAGACCACCGTAGCCAGTATCGCCATGGATATTATCGCCACGGCCGTAACGATGACTGATCGTCTGAAGGAGGACTCTATCGTCCTCTGGAACTTTATTATGTCATTCATGGCTGGCACCGTTTACCATCCTCTGCAGGTCCTCAATCACCTTGTCAGGCACGTCTCCCCCTTGGACGAAGTGAACGAATATCCTTGGAATACCGAGGATGTCCTCAAAAGCGCGCACCATGTCACGAAGAAGTCCAGGACTCAGACCCACCCCATCTAAGGCTATGTCTGACGCCATGTCAACCGCCATCCTGTCCGCGCTCATATCTATGATCTGCCTCTGTTCGCCAATGGTCCAGTAATCATCCTCACAGACCACGCAGAAGCCCCCCATGCCTCTCTCTACCCTGAGGGTGATACAGTCGTTTGGAGCCGGAAGAATGACACCTCCCAGTTGCTCGAACTGACGGAGCCTGAGATATCGGGCGTCATTGTCGGTTAGGGATTGTATGAATCCTCTGAGACGAACCAACGGAACCTGCTCGCCAGGATCGCTGACGATCCAGCAATTGTCTTCGGCATCGGCATCGCTCACGATCCCGCTCTCATCCACATACATGGTCCGGTAGAACGTATCACCTTGCGACTCGTACGATTCGATCATAAAGCCAGAGAGGGAATGCATGAATACCATCCCTTCCTTTTCATAGGCATAGATGCTGTGTTTTGGTGCGGGCAACAGCTGAACGCCCAACAATCTTTTACCTTTCATATGAATAATTTTTCGTGTTACGCTATCAAAGCCTTCGCAGCGGTGGCTGCAGCTGCAGCTCCAGCTCTTCCCGCATTGCTGTGGGCGTTGTTCGACCCACTCGACTGTATGAGCCATGCCGCCACCTTAGGGACGGAGAAGTACATGAAGATCACCGCAATCGACACGAAGAGCAGAAGAAGCGTGGACGTGGTCCTCATGGTCATAAGCGTATCCATGTCCTCCGCAGAGGCGATCATGTCGGGGATGTGGGATACGAACTGGGTGTAGACGAGGTTTATCACCTGAAGTATAGGATACCAGAAACTGATCTGGATGTACCGAGCCAGCCACTGCCCTATCCCCTGCTGGAATGTAGGGATGATGCTTATGGCAAAGACGAACGGCCCGATGAAGGCAAGAACCAGGAGGTAGATCTTGGAAAAGATTAGGATGATGTATCCTATCCATTCCGCAAGGGTCGCCACGCACTGAGCGAGTAGGCTGTAGCCGAAGCTGGCACCTATCCCGAAGAAGGCCTTCAGGTTATCGAAGGCCCAGTCCTTGACCTTGTCCAGAAGATCCTTGATGTTGGGAAGGGATATCCCGAGGAAGCCTGTGTCATCGGCATCCGCCTCCGCTGCATCCTGGAGTTCCTGCTCCGTCAATTCATCACCCTGCGGCCTCCAGTCGTCAATCGTGGTCATGAACTGGTCCATCAGGTCCCAGTTAAAAGAATCCTCGGTATAGCCTGCGATTCCCTTGCATACCACACCGATGGTTCCGTCAATCGTGCCCGTCACCAGGCTGAAGCACTCTATGCAGCTGAGGATCACGAGCGGCTTGAGGATGTCCCATGGCCGCCATGACCCTGTCCCGGATAGGATCTTGCTGCTGATGAACACGAGGTATGCCGTGCAGAAGAGCGCTCCCAGGGCTGCCGCGAGATGATAGAACTCGCTGCTGCCGCTGAGGATCGTCTTCCTCTGTATGCTGTCCAGGATATCGTAGACAGTAGTCGTAACGTTGAGAAGGGTCATCATGGCATCACCTCATTATAGATCTGAGTCCCTTTGTCGCACCTTCCATTGCGGCATGGGACTCCATGGCCTTCTGCTTGCGGTTCAACTGGCCGCTGAACGAACGATGTATGCTCGCCAGATGCTTCGAGAGCTGCTGCAGCTGGCTGTAGCGCTGGTAATCATCCATGTTGAGACTCTTGGATGAGATGAGCTTGCGCGCGTACTCGAAGTCCTCAGCTGCGTTCTTCACTAGACGCGTCCCCCAGTAGTACGAATACTTCACCTCATTGTAGCTTGCCTTGTCAAGGGACTTCATGTAGTCGAAGTACCTGTCCCAGTCCTCGACTATACGTGCATAGTTTACCGCGATGTCGGCAACGGCCTTGGTCTCTCGTATTATCGGAGACACCTGCCTGTACATGTTCTGCATCTCCTCAAGTGCGGAGTGGACGTTCTCAAGCGACTCGAAGACATTGGCTATGCCCTCCATGTTCTGAAGGGCGTTCTCTGCATCCTGTATATAGGACATGATCTGGTTGGCGGCATTCTGCGCATCTATCACCGCAAACTGGGCTCTCGCCTTGGTCGCAGGCAGGATGAGCATCATCACTGCCAGGACAATTAGAATCTTGTGTCTCATACTGTATCACTTTTTCATCGAGGCGCCCATCCTGCGGGCAGCCTCACGGAATCCTATCTGAGAGCCCAGATCAAGGAACGGCCGCTTGGCGACCTTGTCGGACTCGTATGTAACAACCTCCTCCGGGGAGGCTTCAACCGCATAAACCGCAGACGGCATGTCCCCGAGTTTCATGAACACCTCCTTGTATTTGCCAAGAGACTGGTCCATGCCCCGACCTACCGAAAGGGCAAGGCTACTGTCCGTCTCGTCAAGAGCGAGGGTCTGGGCAATCTGCGGGAAGATGCCCTTGTTGTTCTTCTGGTCCAGCAGCACCTTGACGGCCGAGTTCTGGAGGATGGTGTCGCGTATAACATCGGATGCGAGGATATCCTCAAGCTGCTGGGTGACGACCATCGCGCTCACCCTGAACTTGCGGCTCGTCTTCCACAGACCTGCGAGATACGGTGCCATGGTCTCGTTGGCTATGGCCATCCACGCCTCCTCGATGCAGAGCACCTTGAATCGCTGCTCCCTGCGCATCTTCACATCAAACGCATTCATGATGCAGAGAATGCAGAGCGAGTAGAACGTGCCGTTCTTGACGTTGGACAGGGCATCCACCTCGAACACGGTGAACCTGCTGGTGAAAAGATCGCGCGGGTGGCGTTCATTCAGAAGGAACCCGAAGCGGCCTTTGGCAGAATATGCCTGGAGCGCAAGTATGAACGCCTCGACATCGAACACCACAGGAGTGACCTGAACCGATCCTATGAAGTATCCGTTCTGTTCAATGTCCTTCCGCAGGGCGGCAAGTTCATCCTCACGCAGACCTGCCCCGCTTCGGGTCCTGTACAGTATCCGCGGTGCCACCACGTCATTGACGTAGCTGTAGAAGTCATCGAATACCGGTGTATCATCAAGCCCTTTGGACACATAGTTGTTCATGAAGCGCTCAAGCATGGACACAAGCACGGTCGAGTTCTGCTCGGTCCAGCCTCCCTGAGGCTTGTATGCTGTCATGAGGAAGGAGAGCATGAAGTTCACTCCGTTCTCGTCCTGACGGATGACACCATCGGAGGTAAGCCACCCCGGGTTGTCCTTGGTGCCGTCTCCCCTGAAGCCCATGAACGGGTTGAACGAGAAAGGATGGTCCACGTCCCAGGAGAGGTATACACCGTCATCACCACCGGACTCTTCATGTATCATTGCACAGAGACCCTCATATGAGTCTCCGACATCGATTATGCATACATGCTCGCCCGCATCGTAGCAGTTGCGCATGTACATGTTCATGAAAAAGGACTTTCCGGAGCCGGAAGCACCGAACACACAGGCGTTGTAATTGGATATCCACTGCCTCTGGAGCGCCATCACCTGCGTATCCAGCGTGACCGGGACATGTCTCATCCTGTCCACCAGAGTGAGCATTCCACCTTCTACGCCAGGGTCGAAGGTCTCCCACGGGCACAGGCAGAGGGAGGACAACAGCTCCGTGAGCATATAGTTCTCCTTTCCCATCTCGGCCTGGCCTCCCGGTATGCACCCATACCACAACAGCGGTGTGTTGAGCCTGTTGTAGACGGCCTTCACCTTCATGGCGGATATTGCCGAGGACAGCAGGCTCTTCAGCTCCTCCTGCCTCTCCGGGCTATCCCATGCTATTATGTTGACCGAGGTCTTCACGGTGAACAGCCCGAGCCGGTTGACGTCATCGATGTAGCTGCCTACCTCCGCTGCACTCACCCTGTTGTCGGAAGAGGTGATGCCGCTAGTCATCCTGCTCCTTCTGTTCTCCATCTCCTGCATCACGTCATCCTGCGAAGGCACGATGACGTAGTGGTTGACGATATGCTCGCACGGAAGCATGATGCCTATGCCAGCCGCAAATGAGAGCGGTACGGTGCCCGCCTCCGAAGACTGGGGTGCAGCAGAAGTCGTGCACACCTCGGTAGGCAGCTGGCTCGCATGCGAAATGCTGAATGATATGGCCCTGTGGCCGTTCTGCTCAACGAAGTCACGACCCTCCTCGTAATCCGTCATCACGGGAGATGTGTCACCGAACGATGCTATGCGCTGAATGAGTCCTACGCAGTCATCATCACCTTCCAGATCGTGGCGAGTGATCCTGCGGGCCGACACCAACCTCTGATCCACGGCAGATCCGATGAACTCGGAAGCCGCACCAAGAAACTTGGATATCCTGTCCTCTGACGGCATGTCAGACAGAAAGCGCCATCCGAAGTAACCGCTGTCCGCCCCCCTCCTCGACAAGGACGCCTTGGTGGAAAGGGTAAGCCAGACGTACGAGCGGTGGGACAGGCTGCGCCTGCCATCGAAGTGCCTGTCAAACGACTCCTCAAGGAATCCTTTGCGCCATTTCTCCTTCTCAGCAGGATGCCAGTCCTCCCAAAGGTAGACGTCCTGGCGGTGGACCAGCGTCCATGGGGGAAGCTTGCGGACAGCCTCGTACCATCTGGTCACCATCGCGTCATAGTCCTGCTCGGAGAGAGTGCCTGCGACAGGGAGCGACAGCTCCCAGCCGAGAGTCAGATCTCCGCGCCTGGAGACAATGACGTCATCGAGGATTGCCTGCACGGGAATTATGTCCTTCCAGTGTCTGTGAGAAGTGTTCAGTTCCATAAGTTATGCATGTCTGACGGGTGGATCAGCACCCAGTGATGTATCTTAAGAGCGGAGAAGAACTTCTGCAGGTCCTTTACCGAATACAGGCTCTGGACATACAGGACCACGAAGTAGCTCGCCAGGGCAAGTATGAGGAAGAGCATCGTGCCGAGGATGCTCGATGTGGCCGCCCCGACCATGGCTGACAGGAACAGTGACGCGCCTAGCGCTGCAGCGAACCACAGTAGGTACGCTCCCTTCATGCCCAGAAGCGATGATGGGTTGTCCAGGGATCTGTACACCTTGCACCTCATGCTAGAAGATGGCCTTGATGACCTCCATGAGCACCGCTATCATGAGCAGTCCTCCACCGAAGGCCAGAAGTGAGTCCTTGAACTGAGGATCGCCCTTGAGATACTTGGCACCCTGCCATACAAGCAGGAAAACCGCGACTATGCCGATGATAGCCGCAGCGAGATGGAAGGCGATGTCCTTGATTCCTGTTACAATACCGTCAGCTGTGCTGAGGGCTCCGCTGGCAGAGATGTTCTGCGCAAGCGCGGTATAGGAGCCGCTCGCAAAGGCGATCACGGCAAGAGCCCGTCTGAGTCTGATTTCCTGTTTCATTTCATCTTTGAAAAATCATAATCGGGTATCTTCCTCCCGCTCGCCTTTACACGGGATGGTTGTTCATTATTGTTTCCGCTGTCATTTCCTGACTGCGCGGGGTGTTCCTGACTGTACTTCTGCATCGCCTCTGAAAGGTTCCTCCGTATCGCGTCCCTGTAGGACTCCACCTTGAGGAGCTCCTCACGGTCCACGGCCTTCCTCTGCATGTCCGGATCCTCGAACTCGAGGGTGAATCCGTATTCCTCGGACGCGAGCTTCGCAAACGCGGGTGTGCACATATGCTCCTTTATTCCACGGACTATGAGATCCCTCAGTTCGTCCAGTGCACATGTAGCGCCCATGGCTGCCGGAACCAGCTCCCCTACAGGACCGTCATCGGGATACTCGATCCCGGATTCCTCGTAAGACGGCTCCTCCGGATTGATGTAGCCGTATCCGTCTATCTTGATATGCATGCCCTGCTCCGCCATGATGAGCGCGATGCGCTTCTTCTCCTCAAGGCTGCAGTTGCCGCCCGTCATCTTCTCCAGCAACCCGAGGTCGATGGAAGCGTCACTGAGCGGACCGTAAACCTGCTCCGGACCACCGACTTCCACCGTCAGTGCATCACTTGCATGGCGTATGCGCACGACTGAGCCTGCGGGCACGTTCACAGTGGTCTGCGCAGCCGGAGACTGAGAGCGTACATTCACCATTTCCTCTTTCCTGCTGAGGAAGAGAAGGACGATGAACACAACAAGTAGAATGAGGATGAGAGACAGGATTACGGTTTCCATGGGCATATTGTCTATTCTTGATTATCGAGTATCACTCTTATCTCCTGGAAAAGATGCTCCAGCTCCGGGCACAGCGCATCGATGTTGCGCTGCGGCCAGCAGGCGGTGCTGCGTATGAAGCGCCACGTGCGGGGATCCCTGCGGAACATCACCAGATCCGGTATCATTGTGTCCAGAAGATCATAGCCTTCGTTGGTGAAGAGCTCGGAAAGAGGACGGAGACGGTCGCGCTCCCCATCGGGTCGTTCGCTGCGTGTCACCCTGTTCCAGAAGACGGCCTTCCTCTGCCCATGAAGGGAAGCCCTGTAACAGAGTTCCAGAGCCGAGAGGAGGACCGTCTCATCCGAATAAATAGGAATCACCATGAAGTCAAGCATGTGCGAGCGAAGGAATCTGATGACAGTGTCGCCATCGCTGAAGGAGCCCCCGAAGTCCAGGAGGATGTAGTCGTAATCGGAGCCGAGCTGCTTAACGAGTGATTCGAGCATCAGCTGGTCCTTCTCGCCCCCGTCCACGGCAGCCGGTATCACCGGGTACCAGTCGCGAGATGGATCGGTCCCTTCCGGAACGAATTTCATGAACTCCTTCGAGGAGGACTTCAGACATTCAAGATCCACCTGACGAAGCTCATGGATGCTGTGCATCGGATCGTCAAGGTCCAGCACAGCAACCCTCGCCCCGACCTTGTACCGGAGCCAGGACGCCATCATCAGACAGAAGGTCGACTTCCCGCTGCCTCCCTTCTCGTTGAAGAATGTCAGTGTCTTCATCTGTAAATCTCGCTTGCGACCACAAATCTAAATTAAATTAAACATAAAAACAAATTAACATAACGAAATTAAATTTCACAAACTCGGCGTATATACTAAATATATCCTTATATTTGCCATTGCAAGCAACATCCCAACATGATCATTGGATTTGGGAAAGAAATAGAAAACTTAAATTAGATTAAGCAATGAAGCAAGCCGAGACAGCTACGGAAATAAGGAAGCTGATGCTGCAGGACATAGTCCTGTCAAGCCTTCACACCGCACGATTCTTCGTGACTTCGATGATTCCACACACCAAAGGGAATGATCTTGAACTGGTTCACAAGGCACTGAACGATGCTATTGTAACATTTGCCGGGGCCATGACGCCAAATGGTCTTCCAGAAGAAGTGAACAGCCTCCTCCGATCGGAAGGATTTGACGACCTCGTGGATATATAGAATGAATTATGCTATCTTTGTGATGCGGCATGGTTCTTTGCCGCCTTGCTTGATGCCGCAGCACATTTGCAGCATCCCAGCGCGACCGCTCTTGGTCGCGCTTTTCTTTGTGCATATGCAAAAAGGAACGGCCAGCAATCATGCAGACCGTTCCCTCCTTACTCCCTCACTGTCCAGCTGGCGCAGTTCAGGCCACCCTCATGGATTATCAGATCCGTGGAGTCCACCATCTCTATGCGCCCCTTGTAAGCGGGCATGGCGCGGCTTATCTGCTCAAGGGCCAGATCATCCTCCGGGACGTTGAACTTCGGCAATATAAGCACCTTGTCCGTCTGGAGCCAGTTGATGTATGCCCAGCTGTTCTCGTATAGTCCCTTGCGCGGGAACTTCAGTTCCAGGACCTTGAAGTGTGGCTCCAGGCACCGCATGAAGCGCTCGGCCATCCACCAGTCGAACTGGCGGTAGTTGGTCATCAGGACAGTGTCATTGTCAATGAATCTCAGGATTCCGTCCGCATGGCCGTAGATTTCCTCCGGGTCCCATGGAAGGAATATGATCCTGGCACCAAGAATGGCTTCCAGGTCCCTGGAGAGTTCTCTGACCGTATGACTCGGATTCTCCTCGAACACCTTCGAAGTCATGACGACAGACTTCCCGCAATGGACGACATTGCCGCCATCTACCTTGATGGTACTGTAGACCGGCTTAGGAAGTCCATTGTCCTTGCATACCACAAGGCCAGAGGTTATGGAATGCCTGTGTTCAAGAGTGTCAAGCAGGTAGTCAGGATGATAGGAGAACTGGAAGAACCGTTCCTTGCTATACTGCACCGGCATGTAGTCACGGCACCAGATATCATGGGTCCCTTTCAGCAACGAATGGGGCACCCCATACCTGTCAAGGATCTCAATGAGTCCGGAATAAGTCCTTGGACAGCGTTCCGGAAGAAGGTCCGAGAAGTAGACCTTGTTGTTTCTTTTCTCTTCGAACATGGCCACAGTCTCAATCTTCCTCAAATGGAGGATCTTCGCGTTCATACTCCTCGTCCGTCTCGAACGGAAGCCTCGGTTTCTCCATACCTTCCGGGTAGATATGTTCCACAACGCGTCCATCAGAGTAGACGCACTTCACACCATAGCATGGGAACTGCGCGTTGTCCAGCTTGCGCCCGCTGTCATGAGGAGCATTGCGGATCTCCTCCTCGGCATGCTTTGCCTTTTCTTTTTCAGCCATAAAGATTATACTGATTATAGTTAATAAATAATTAAATATTAATCAGTTACGCGTAACCTTTAACAGCAGCAAAGGTATGCCATCGGACACCTAGACACCAAATTTTTTGTCTTAAAAGTTGTTAAAGTTTCGAAAAACTCCGTTCATGGTGACACAACATGGACGAAAAAAAGGCAGGACCAGCAACAATGCCGGACCTGCCTGTACTATGTTGACGCTGTTCAGGACGGATTAGTTCTCGTTATACCCAAACTCCCTAGACTTCAATACTCTTTTCCAATAGCTTTCTCTCTGCAGGACATACGAATCTTCCGTGTTCTGATTATAGTTTTCAAGAATCGTATAAGTGAAATATTTCTTGATATAGTCAAACCCTTCCTTCTTTACCAAGTCATGCAACCCCTTGTTTCCACCATGTCCGTTCGCTGCGCAGGAGGACCATCTTGCCAGGAGCATACCCTTGTCTGAAGTAGCAGAACCGACATACAGTCTTCCCGTATGAGTATCAGTCTGCAGATACACGGCCTTCTGCTTTCTCAAGGCATTCTGATAGCTTGGATAGTTGCCACTGACAATCGTATGCAACTCCTTCCATGTCAGGCAGACATTCTCATAACCAGGAAAATCAAAACCCGTATAGACAGAAGGCAGGATCTCAACAACTTCCAATTGATCGATGATTCCACTTGCCCAGCGGAACATCGTGCGCGATGTGTTATGGAATCTCACAACGACACGCCCATAAAGGCATGAAAACCTGTCATCTTCCGTGTAGGTATAGCCCACTCCGGAATTCTTAGGGATATCAATGACACCATCGACACGTCCCAGGTGACAGAAGAGCCACTTGCTGCCTTCAATTCGAACAAGACATATCGAGTAATCACCTATGCGATATGTCTTGCTGTTCCAATAGTTCCATTTCAATATATCTGCCGGATTCTTCTTGTATATGCTGATAGGACTTTCATACCCATTCCACACATTCAATTTAATTCGGGTCTTGGACAGCTCCTCCTTACTAAGATGAAGCAGGTCATTAAGCATTAACTTATTCATAGGACGCAGTGTTATTCACATGACTGTTCAAATATAAATCAAATTTATGAAGGCGGACAAGGGGAATCTCACTTTCAAACTACTATCACATAAAAAGGAGGCCCAATGGACCTCCCCGTATATACCCTTACGTAGATTATCTTACTTTACTGTCTCCTTGCGGTACTGCTTTCCGAGCTTCTCGAGTTCGAGAGTAGCCTTGCGTACGCGAGCCTTCGCTGCCTTGTTGTCTGCCTTGTCGATATCAGAGAGGATTGCCTCGATCTGAGCCTTGATGTCCTTAATAAGCTGTTCCATATCTTCAAAATGTTTATTGATTATGGCACAAATATATAAAATAAAATTGACATAAATCAACCTACAGGTATAAACAGTGTACCTCAGCTGAATTTAACATCCTTTTTTGCGTGACGATATCTGTCACAGACAGAACTTACCTTAGTACCTGAATACAGAAATCTTTCCATGGCATGACAGTTACAGATGTTCAGGGGAATCATATGTAAGGAAGGATGCCATGATTCTCTAACCTTCCGAAGGCACAGGAGGCCGGACCGTTTCTCCGGCTCCCTGTGCCAGATATCCAAGGTCCAACTTGAGATATCGGTATGGAAGTGCTTTCCCCGGGACGACCCAATAGAAAAAGGCGTGGAATGCATCCACCGGTATCGAGGCCCTGGAAAGCCGTCACTCAATGGAGCACCCACGCCGAAGCCTGGGCGCAAGAACCATTGAACACGAGTGACTTAAAATTTTCCAGATTTCGATACCTCGTCCAATAGCTTCACGCTACTATGAAGTCCCACGAAAGGACGTACAAATATAACACAATTTATTGTCCTCGCCTCAATTACGGGGTCTTAAACAGCACATCAAAATGAAAAACAATATTCAAGGTCCATCATACTACATCGCAATAGCCTCCATTACAGTACTCATCATCAACATCATGAAGGAAAGAGAAGATGCCAATTGTCCTGCTGTCCAGGAATGCATACACAGCCTGGAGGACTTTCTCTGGAACTTCGCAGGAATCGCGACAGACAACGGAGATGACACGGCATGCGACAACTTCCTCGAGACATGCGGATACAATAAGTAACCTACAATTCATTCCTACAGCAAGGGGAGGGCTCTGTGCCCTCCCCCTTTTCATTCTATATGACGAATATGCGCAACCTGTTCGACAGGTCATCCACTTCTATGTCGTCAATCTCAAGATACGGATGCTCATCGGAAAGGGACTCTATGACTATCTCGTTCTCCCCTATCGATCTCAGGAAAGTATCCACATCGTCATGGTTCTCCCCGCCCTTGAATGCAAATTTCGTCTTCGTGAAGTCAAGCGAATAGCATTCTTCCAGAATTCTCTTAAGTGTCATATCAAAATCTGATTGTGGATAGACTACATATTGTACCAGTTCCAGTAAGTGTCATGGAGCGTAGAGAACTTGACCTTATACGAGGCTGTCGCCTTGGTGTAGTCGCCGTACTTCGATGCCTGAGAGCTTACATTCGAGTCGGAACCACGGGACGAGCCATCAGGATTAGTCATGGAGGAAGTGTCCGCGTAGGTTCCTCTTGCCGTGTTGGAGTAGAACGTGTAGATGCTGCTGGCAGTGATGCTTGATGCAAGCTCCGTCTTTTTGATCTGCACCGGCACCCAGAGGTTCGCATCCTCCACGACTATGGAAAGGACGTACTCAACGGACTCCGGCATCGCCATCTGAGAGAAGCGGTTGCTCCTGAGGTTGATGGCATTGGTGCAGTTCTCATGCCAGTAGTTCTTGTTGATCGTAGAGAACTGTCCCTCTACAGTAGCGTAACTAGGGAGGGATGCCGTATACGACTCCCCTGTCATTTTGTAGCTGTATCCCGGAACGGTCGTGTTCTTCTCCGGCACGGTCACCGTATAGGTGTACTTTGTAGAAGATGCGCTCGTGTTGTTCGCAGCCGTGCAGGAACTGGTGTAGACCATTCCGACATAGACTCTGAATGTCGCTCCGAAGGTATTGCCCGTCATCTTGACCTCTGGGCACTTGCTTGTCGAATTCCATGAAACCTCAAACTCGACAGGCTTTCTCATCATGAGGTTATAGGCGTTTGCTCCAGAGTAGCCGTTAGCAGATGCCACATTGGCATCCTTGTTAGCATCGATCACCGTGGTCATGCCCTGTCCGGTATACCATCCACAGCCTCTATACGAATAGGTGTCGTCTCCCCAGGTGTAGTTGTATGCCGCGTTGGTGGAGATCGATCCGTCAGCAGTGACAAATGTGCCGTTCAGGTCTTCATGGTCATAATACACATCCTTCCCGCCCATGGTCATGATACCGACCTCTGCGCGCATGAAAGCCTTGTTGCCATCGGTCTCGGAGAGCTTGGAGACGCCTCCTATCCTGTCCATGATGAACACATCGCATGACTTGTCCTCTATGACGATGCCCTTAGAGTTGGCGTTGGTATGCTGAAGGGCTGCACTGGAGCAGTCCGCCAGGTATGGATAGGCGATGGTCCTGGTGGCGGTCGGAAGGTAGTACCCTGGGTTCGTGTTCGTGCGGAAATTGATAAGGCTCACACCGTCTATGATGCTGAATGACTGGCTTGACTTCCTCTTTCCGACATAGATGACATCCGCCCAGTAGTCGATGTTGGAAGGATTGTAGGCTGCTATATATGTCATGCCGAACATGGTGTATCCGTTCGATGGCTGGAAGGTGCTCTTGTCCGCCAGGTAGAACTTCGGCCTTACTATCTCGAAATCCGCAGTGGTCTTGACAGCCACGGTGTTGACTGCAGCGAAAGTCAGCTCTGCCAGTTCATTGCCTCCGGCATGATAGTCAGAGATGTGATAGATGTTCGAGAGGTTTCGGCAGAGCGCAGCGTTCGTGCCCGGATTGCTCATCTTCACGACAGCCTTGAATGCAGGACCGTTGTCCATCGATGTCCCCTTGGTGAATGATGCGGAATACGCGGCAGCCACGGCTGCGGCTCCCGTAGTGGTCTTGGCAATGGTGAGCGCAGTAGGCGCAGTCGCCATCACCATATTGCTGAAGTATGACAGGTCGAAGCGGTACTGTCCCTCCTGCTCGTCACAGTTCAGGTTATGTCCACGGCTGTCGGTCAGGTAGAGATAGACATTGTCGTCCGAGCCGTTCACTACCGGGCATACCTTCATCTGAGGAGCAATGATCATTTCTGAAGGTCTATATCTCTTCCCGTCTCCTACAGTCAGCTCCGGGTAGCTGCATGCAATGTCCCCGTCAGAAGGGGAAAGGTCCGTGATCATCTTCCCATCGCTGTCGGTGAGCCAGAAGGAGAACGAATCACCTCCGGTCTCCTTCCTGCATGTCATCTCGCAGAAGTAGTCGCCTGATGAATAGACGATATCACCGAAACGGAAGTGATCGCACGGTTCGCCATTGTTCAGCACAGCTATCTTATATCCCTTCAGACCCTTTCCAAGGAAGTCCTCAAGATACTGGTTGATGTCCAGTCCCAGGAGGACGGTCTCCCCGACATAGAGGTCATCGGTACCATGAAGGCCTTTCTCGACCCATACCCTACCCATCGTTCCGTTGTAGTCCACATCGGGATCAATCTTCCACGAGACGTTGTCCAGGTTCTTGGTGAGGCAGAGCGTCACGCCCATGTCCACATTTCTGATTATGTCGAAGTTTGTGCAGTTGTCCTGGCCGAGATATACCCTGTAGGTTATCGTGCCGGTGAGAGCGAATCCAGCCTGGAACTCGCAGTTCACTTCGAGATAGGTGCATAGGTTCGCCACGCTGATGTTCTCAGGGGTCTTCTTCCACGGATCCTTGTTGCCCGAGAGCAGAGTCCCCTGGCAGTTCTCAAGGGCATAGAAGTAAATCTGGCCACCGCTGTTGATTGAATTAAGATCAGCTGCGCTTGCATAGTCGCCATTGATGGACTCGCTTGCTGCAGTAATCTTGCTGCCTCCATGTCCGTTCATGGTAAATGGAGTGATGGAACCTGCGCCATTACATAGTCTGATTGATGTCACCTTGAGACCTGCGAGCGCCTGCATGTCCACCTTAAAGCGGATCTTGCTGACGAGTCTCACGAGGACAACAGGCAGCTGGGTCACGCTCTTGCTCACCGTGTATCCGCTCTTCTGCCATGCCATCGGGATTCCGCCTGCATTCATCGTTCCGACAAATCCACTTGAGCCTATGGTCATTTTGTACTTGATGAAGTCCACTTCCTTGTCCATAGGGGTAATCTTCCCCACGTTGGCTACAGCATATACATTGTACTCCAGTCCTTCATTGAGGAGGAATGAAGCGACTGCAGGCGTCACCACGTAGTTGGATGCCACGAGGAGGCCATTATGGTAGAAGAAGATGTTGATGTCCTTGACTGCAGACTCCCCGCTTGTCACGGAGCTCTTGGTCTGCACCTCGTCCATTCCCTGGATGGAAGTCACGACCTGGATCTTAACCTTCTCATGGGTATCGCTGTGATCCGGCAGGTCCAGCTCATGGACCGAACATGCAGCTGCCATTACTGAAACGGTGGCTGCGAAAAGCATTCTGATTGTCCTTTTCATTGTATTGTGTTATTGTTAGATGATTTCATCGTAAACGAGACCCTGCTCCCATGGAATCACCTCCACATGGATGCCTCCCGAGACGTAGTCGACACCCAACATGATGTCATCCAGGTCCTCGGCATTCCAGTCATATCCGGCCTTCCTTATCTCGCCTCCAAGGTCAAAGGGATAGGTATAGCCATTCTTGCCTGTAATCTCCATGACCAGGGAATCATCTCCCTGCCTTGGGAGACGGAAGAACCAGACCCCGTCCTCTGTCGGTTCGGGTGCGTACCTGAATGACCCCGGGACCGGTCTGAGCGTTGTCAGGTCCAGACCTTTCCAACCGCTTCTGACCACAACGCTGTAGTCATTCTGACTGTCATCGATCTTCACCGCAACGGCAGCGTACTGCTTATGCAGGGACACCTTGTCATAGGCAGACTCACCATAGGCCTGGACATCGGCCCTGTATGCATACAACCTGTCAGACTGGTTTCCGTCAGGTATGACTACGGACATGCCGGAGTTCATACTCCCGTCAAGCCCGGAAGTCGCGCAGTAGCTCACCATGGTGCGCGGGACCTCCTCCTCATGCATGGCTGTGAAGTCCTCGCTGAGTACCTGGACACCGAATACGGAGGAAACAGATGTCCAGCCCTTGAGTGAGACCCTGTCCGCAAAATGGGAACAGAATGAAAGGTCTATCTGCAGCCAGCAGGGACAGTCGCCTCTGTCCTCCTTCACGCTGCATGAGCAGAGCAGAGGAATTATGGCGACAAGAATAATGTTGATTCTTTTCATCTTATGATCGTATTTGTCGTGCCCTGGATGGGTGTCGCTCCCCTGCGCTTACACTGTCGGCTCGTCAGCCGCAGCTGCGCCCCGTCCTCCGGTCCGGGCATTTGAAACCCTGGCATCTCACGACGGCAGGGGCCATTATTCATAAAAAAACACTTTAGAATGTGTCGTGTGTTGTGTGTGCTAGATGGTCTCATCATAGTTGACACCGGCGGTCCAGCCACTGACTGTGATAGAGGCTGCTATGCTGCCCTTGCTTACAGGCTTGTCAGGATCGTCCGATCCGAGGCCGGTGATGGTGAGGCCCACGGTATAGGTTTTATTGCGGTCGAGAGTAGCGTCATCAAGAACCACTGGATAGTAGTACTTGGTGCCTGAGATTGTCGCCACGACAGTGAGAACGGTTCTCTTGGCTGCGAATGTAGCCTGGAAACCGTTAGGTGCAGTCGTGCTGCTGTTCGGGAATCCATAGAAGAGGTAAGGGGTCGAAGGTGTGTGGGTAGCACCATTGTTCACGCTCTGAGCTACGTTTCTGAAGGTAAGAGCCTCACATGAGGCCTTGTAGGTTGAACCGTCAATGATATGCGAGGCGTTTCTGGTAGACTCGTCAGCTCGTCCATCCTTGTTGTACCAGGTGGAAGCAGCTGCGCTGCCTGCGATGTTCTGGTTGCCGACTACGTTGCAGAGGAACACCCTGTCGATGGTGATGGCTCCGTAAGATGCTGGAAGCTTGTTCACGATGCTCTGGAGAGCGACACGTGAGACAAGACGAGAGACTGTGATGCCGCAGTTGGCAGATGCGCCTGCAGTGACAGTGACGGAGGCATTGCCCGCCATCACGAAACCGGTTGCAGCAGTTGTGCTGTTGGCAGCAAGGTCGACAGCGGTCGCCTGGAGATCGGAAAGCTTTCCGATGCTAGAGAGATCCGGGCCATTGACGACAGCCCAGACTGTCTTGGCACCAGCTGTGGTAGAGATTGTACCTGAGGTCTTGTTTCCAAGATCCTGGTAGAAGTTGATTGCACCGTCTGCACCGAACACGAACACCTGCACCTTATTGACCTGGCTCTCGTAGGTCTGAGCAGTGGTGTAGGCTGTTACAGCCTTGGTCATCACAGGCTCCTCGCCAGCGATGGTGAAAGTGATCTGGCCTTCGCCCTGAGGGACGGGCACGGAGACCTCCGGGAGGTCCTTGTTGCAGGCTGCGAGTGCTGCACAGGCAGCTGCGAAAAGAATGAACTTAGTCTTCATTGCTTTGTTTGATTTGATTGTTGTGTGAAATTGTTGATCGTCTTTCGACTTCTTTTGCATTGATTCTCATTAGTGTGATGCACTGCTTCACATGCACCCAGGTACCCGCCACAAGTCCGATCAGGCATATGAGACCTATCAGGAACGAGCATAAGGAGCACGCTCCGATAAGAAGCCACCACTCAGGCCATTTCCTGTATGCCAGGAAGGCGAGCCACCCGATGGCGAAGCCCATGACAGTCCCGCATGTGAACCAGGCGGCATATTCCCCGAACCCGCTGTTGGGTCTGTAGCGGATCTCATCCTCTCCGTTGTCCATATCCTTGTCAGTTGAAGAAATAGTCCTCATCATCCTCATCCTTCCTGTTCAGGTCATACATCTTGATCAAGGCAGATATCTCCGGATCGAGGTTCCCTCTGTGGACATATGTCGGGTTCTGCTCACATGATATCATGTAACACTGGACGGCCTCCTGTATCATGCCCAGTCTCGTGTATACGACAGCGAGCATATAGTTGACCTCCGCAGTCGCTGGCAGGATCTCAAGGATTCCCAAGGCGCTGGCATTGTAGTCAAGCGCGCAGTAGGCCACGGCAGTGTTGTAGTCCGCATATGGCCGTAGATACGAGACAGCCTTCTCGTAATCCCTGTCACGAATGGCCTGAACACCCATCATGTAGGTGGTGTCAAGCACGGTCGTATGGACCGTGTCCTTGACCATTCCCTTGCGGTGCAGATAGAAGTCGAATTTCACGGTGCGGAGTCTCGGGTAGAGGGTCTCGCGCATGTATCTGTACTCCGGCATCTGCTGCATCTTCTTCTCTCTCTGGTCAAGATCTCTGGTATTCTTCAGCTCGCGAAACTCCTCCAGGGTCTTTGCAGACAGGGTCGAGTCATTCATCACGAGATGGTCAAGCATCATCCAGTTCTCACCACCGTTTCGCGCGATGAACCGGATCCTTGGCCCCATCTCCCCTCTTAAGATGTTGCCGTCCTCGTCCACTGCAAATCCGGCTTCTCTTTGCACGGAGTCCTGATAAGCCTTCATGAACGTGTCGAAATAGCGTGACACGGCCTCACTTCTCCTCTGTGCAAGAGCCTCGTTCGCCTTGAGACTGCCCTCAGGGCTGGCAGAAGCCGTGACGACGATGGAATCAAGGTCGAAGACGGCATTCTCCATGAGCTGCGTCAGGTTTCCCTTGATCCTGGATATCTCACTGCGGTTGTTCGACAGGTCCTCCTTCACTTCGGCCTTGCCGGACTCGAAATCCACGTAGCAGGCAGTGTTGGCTTCGACCCTTCGCTCTATCACCTTCGTCAGGTAACGATCGGTACCGTCCACGAACGCGGAGAGGCTGCTGATGTAGAACGTCAGCGGCTCGCTGCGGGACATCAGATAGATCTTCTTGTCGCTTTCCCATACCTCTCCGCTGAGGATGATGTCCACCTTGCGTAGCTTCGGGCGGGTCTGGATGGTCTGCACGTAATTATATATGAAGTCACCGTTCACCGCCTGCATGACGGTGTCGAGACGGATCCCTTCAGTGACGATAGGTACCTTGACGTACTTGCGGTACATGCGGTCGGTGAGCTTCTTCTTACGGTTGTTCCATCCCTTGGCGACCTGGTTGGTATAGTGCTCCACAGCCTGGCGCTGGGTGATGCCGTAAACCGAAGAGAACTGCTCGCCAGAAACCTCGGTGGAATCGCTCTTGAATGCGAACACCTCGGGGATGTTGCGCTCGAGGAAAAGCTCCAGCTGCCACACGTTGATGAACCGGGTGGTGTCACTCACAATCGAAGAGAGGAACCTCTCGTACTGCTGATAACCCTTGAGCTGCGCCCTACGGTATTCCTTTCCGGTGATGATCACCGGCTCCAGACGCAGGCTGTCCTCCATGATGAACATGTCCGGGTAGAACCGCAGCTGCCATTTGCTGTCCTGCATGGCCTCCGGGACGATGACCTGGAACTCCAGGTCGACCTTGCCGTGCCGCTCGGCCACATTGCGGAAACGTGCCGTAACCACAGCGGCATCGATCACGTCATGCGCGATCATCTCACCGTCCTCATCCCTGACAGCGTTCATCAGGAACATCTCCTCACCGTTGAGACCCGTGACGCGTATGGTGTCGCTCTTCGCCTTCAGCATCTCCAGGTCGGGGAGCATGGGCTCATCCTCGTCCGAGAGCTGGAGGCGTGCCGACACCGCGTTCTGCTGCAGGACCTGCGCCTTGCGGGATGCTCCGCAGGCGCAAGCCAGGGCCATGATGCCGATTGCCGTTATGAAAGTGCTGGTCTTCACTGTCAGGATTATTTCTTGGATGAGTTGGAGAGCTTGTACGAGTAGCTCTCCCCTATCGGAACCTTGTTCCAGATGACCGTATTCTCGGCATTCGCAACGTGCACCGTCACACCGAGAAGGGTCTCGAAGTCCACGCTCATGTGATGGGTGGACGACTCCACCTTGAAGTATGACAGGCCGTCCGCAACCTGATAGTATTCGTATCCGCCCTCTCCGCTGTTGCTCCAGCTGGAGGCCCATGTGGTGTTGGCCTTGCTCTGGCTGGTCATCAGGGTCTCCTTGCTCTGGGTGTCGGTAAGGTCATACCAGCGTCCGATGACCGGGACGAAGCGGTCAAGCTGCGCAATGTCACAGAGCTCCTTGTATTCAGTCCTGTTCTCGGTCCTGTCCTCATATGGGGAGCAGACATGATAGTCGCACCTTCCCTTCACCACGAGCGAATCACGCACGGCCACAGAGAGGCCGTACGGGTTGGAACGCACCATGAAACGGGTCTTGCCGGTAGACGGGCTCCTGGATATCTCCACCTCCAGGTCAGGATACCGCAGAGGCTCGTCATACAGGAACGACACCTCATCGCTGCCCAGCTCGTCCCTTATCTCGACCCTGATTGCATGGGAGCCGGGACGGAGGAGGGGCATCACTATCGACAGTATGGGAGTCTGCCTGAAATTGACCGTGAAGCCCTTCTGGTCAATAGCGGAGTCATCAATGTAAACGACTCCCGAGTACTCCTTGTCGGGAATGCCCTCGGCAAGGCTCAGGAGGAGCGTGGACGTCCCGGCCGAGAGGTCCGAGCTGACCTCCGCATGAAGGGAGAACGGCTCGCTCGTAACGGTGAACGGCACATTGAGTCTCTGGGAGTAGTTCTCACCAGAGATGTCGAACACTATCAGGTGCTCACCGATCCTGAGCAGGGGAAGACGCCAGGACTCGGGGGCCTTCCCGAAATCATGACTTGCCCCCTGTCTGAGTTCGTTTCCGGAATCGTCCGTAAGCACCAGGGAAGGGTCATCGTCAATGACATATGACACGTTGTATTTCTGCTGGGTGCATCCCTCGTCCAGGGACACGGTCACAAAGCTGTCCGTCCCTGAAGCATGGTGCCTGCCAGAGAAGACGAATGAATAATCCGTCACGCTGACGACTTCATTGCAGGAAGTGAGCGTGAACATGATGAGTCCAAATAAGGATAGAAGTCTGTATTTCATGATTATCTGTGTTTTTATTCAAGAACAGGGACCGCTCCGAAGCGGCTGATGTCGCATTCCTTGTCCCCCTGCGATACGGATTCCGCTATCGCCAGAGCCGCGCCCGTCATATTATCCATGCTTGGGAACTGAAGGATGAGTCCGCCTGACGACAGCGTAAGGTTCCCGGAGTTGCTGCGGCAGGGATTTTCCGAAGAAAAGGTCGCGGTCATGTAGTCGGTGATGATGAGCTTCATTCGGCATGCCCCTCCTCAAGCAGTTCTTCAAACGGGTTCATGATGTGCCCTTCCTGTTTTTCCAGGGCCCTGTTGCAGGTGCTCAGGCAGGCATAGATGGACGGCTGCACCTCGTTTTTCATGTAGAACACGAAAAGGACGGCAAGCACGACCTGAAGAAGGATGGACATGATCAGCATGGCTGCGGTCATGTCCGTGATCTGATAATGTGTCTGTTCCATTGTTCTCATATCTGTTGAATCTGTTAGTTGCTTCGTACGAATGAAGGCCTGAGCCAGTCAACGCTCTGGCTGCGGAGGATGACGTCCACTCCTTCCAGGGACTCGAAATTGACCCGCACTTCGGCAGTGTGGCCCGTCACATGGAAGTACTCCGGGACAGTGAAGTTCAGGCACCATGTACCGTACTCCTCCATCTGGGAGTCGTACCCTTCCACCCACACATAGCTCTGTCTCGACTCCTGCGTCATCCTTCGGTCCAGCTCCGCAAGGCTGCACAGGACCACGGCCCTGCCCTTCTCCGGTATGAACGCTTCCTTGCCGTACCTTTCGGTGAGACTGGTCGTGAATGACTTCTGATTGGGTCCCCCGTGGAAATAGCCGCTGGAGAGGTTGACCGTGCAGCTTCCGTTTACTGTGGCTTCCACATCAGCGCTCATCCAAAGCCCGTAAGGATTGTCATCAACGGAAAGCACGATGTCACCTGACTGTTCATCATACCTCAGACTGGCACCGACCTTAGGATGACGCACCGGCTCGCGGAACTCCAGATCCACGTCCTGTGATGACGTGCCGTCCGACACATCGACAGCCACCTCATAGATGGACGGACGAAGAAGAGGAAGGGCAACCGAGGCTATCGGTGTCACCGAGAAATCCACGCCCTTCATCTCGGAAAGAACTGCGCCCTCAAGAGAGCTGACCAGGATGTCATAAGGCCTGTCGGTGCGTCCCTCGGTGAGGCTCACCAGCACTACAGACGACACGGATGACGAGGTGTTGACCTCGGCATGCACCGAGAAACGGTCGATGTCTATCGTGAACGGGCAGTCCACATGCATGCTGTGGCTCTCTGTCGAGATGTCCAGAGACAGCACATGGTCTCCGCTGTGGAGAGATGATATCACATACCTCACTGCAGGAGACCTGCGGAACGACAGGGTGAACCGGTTTGCCACGGGAGTACCGCCCTGTTCCGTAAGAACCGGGACATACTCACCATCGATGCTGTAGGTGACCTCGTATGCCGCATCCTGCCCGCCCCTGTCCAGCTGCAGCACGAGGACGTGCTCCCCGCTGTCGCGGCTCACGGTAGCTGAAATGCTGAAGGACCTGTCCACCACCTCGATCTGGGAAGGGTGGCATGACAATGCCAGCACCCCTGCTAGGAGAGCCGGCAAGACTGACATCTGGATTGCTGATCTCATATGCTAGAAAGTGAACATCAACGATACTATGGCGTCACTCGGCATAACGAACGCCTTGGCTCCCTGCTCGGATATCTTTCCGCATGTAGGGCACCGGTATACCATATACCTCTTCCATCCTCCCCAGAGGCCGAGACCGAAGTCCAGGTTGACGTTCTGATGGAGCATGAGCGAATAGCCACCGGAAAGAGCCGCACCCCATGCGTCCCCCTCCTCGGTCTCAGGAGTCCTTATTCCACCCCTGTTGTACTCCTCCCACTGCGCGCGGCCTCCGACCCACCAGCCAGAATAGACGTTCCAAGGCCACCAGCGGAATCCTGCGGAGACGGTACGGGTGCGGTTCTGCACCGACTCCGCACCCTCTCCGAAGGTCCATGGGTTGTACCGCACACCTGCATTGATGCTCCAGTGCCGCGCTGCGGCCACAGAGACCTCAGCGTTGATGGTGCCGAAGTTTGCGTAGTCCACAACGTTGGTGGATACGCTGACCCTCTGCGCACCTGCGGAAAATGAAAAGAGTGAAAAGAAAAGGATGATTATGTGTCTAGAGAATCTCATATGTATGGTTTGTTACAGATCCAGACGGATACCGGCGGAGACGTCCCACCTGAATACTCCCAGAGGAGAGTTGAACGTGAGCGGTGCCGAAGAGGAGATGACCAGAGCCACTCTCCTGCAGAAGAAGACCTCCATGCTGACGCAGGGCTGGACTCCGTAGATGATGCTTCCTTTCTTGAATCCCAGGTCTACGGTTTCAGGGAGACGGTTCAGCGGATCCAGGACCTCGTATCCGGCAAAGACTCCGGCTCCTGCGTACAGATTTGCGATCCTGCTTCTGTCCGAGAGGATACGCCACTGCCAGCTGCCCGCCAGCGTTATGTCCAGGCAGTCCAGGGAATCGTCTGTCGAAAGTGTCTTGCAGAACGATGATGCCCGCAGTGCAGCGTCCCAGAGAAATGATGACTGGTACTGTCCGGCCCTTATCTCCCCTGATGGAGCCCCGCCCCAAAGGAAGGCGGCACCGGCAAAGGGCTGCCCCTTCATCGTCCTCTGTGCATGTGAGGGAATGCAGAGCAGCAGAAAGAGGCAAACAAGTGTTGAATATGATTTCACCATATTGCTTGATTCCTACCGAAATGTTTAATTTAATTTAGATTTTGCTTTTCGCTGCAAATGTAGCCAAAATATTGAAATTGTCAAGTGTGATTTTGTTATTGAATAGTTTAATTTAGATTATTTCCTTATATCTTTGTGCCATCAAGCAAGAAGAAATGAGACAAGAACTGAAGACAATCCGCGTGTCTGACCTTGCCCCGTCAGACTTCAATCTCGCCCCGGTGGACAAGGAAAGACTGACCCAGAAGGCAAGGCTCATCCTGCCCAACAGCTTCACGTTCTCCTACAAGGCGGAGAACTTCACTGCATGCCAGCACGACATCCTGATCCTCATATTCGAGAAGCTGCAGGGCTTCATGACCAACATGGTCCCGCTGGACAAGGAGATGATACAGGAGCAGAAAGTGACCATCGACTGCTCAGAGATCATGGACAGCCGCCACAAGGAGCATGTGATCCAGGCCGCCCTGGGGTTAAGGGACCTTGAATTCGGATTCCGCTACATCAGGGACGAGGTCGGCAACGCCAACCGTGTATGGGGCGTGTTCGTCACCACGGTGGAGGACGTGAGGGACACAAGCCTCATAAGGCTGACCATCAACAGGGACATATTCCCCGTGCTCACCTACTACGGTGAGAGCGTGGGAGGGACTTTCCTGCTGAAGGAACCCGCACTGGAGACTAAAGGCCGTCACACGAAGACAATTCGCAACATGCTCCTGTCACGCAAGGGTATCGGACAGTTCCAGGAAAACCTGGACGAATTCAAGAAGATGCTCGGCCTTTCCCCTGAGTACCGTCCCTCATGCCTTAAGAAGGACATTCTCGAGCCGGTACGAAGATGGCTCTACGAGAACAGCGACATCTGGTTCGAATACGAGATACTGCTGGAGAAGCAGCCTGGCAGGAGAGCGAAGTCGAAGTCCATCTTCATATGGATATTCACGAAGGCGGATGACGGATCTGGACGCTGGTCGTCATCAGATGACTACTGCACCGTCTACAACTGGATAAGGATGACAGCCCGTGACTGCCTCAGCCAGTCCAACCTGCACATCTGCGACACCATCTGCTCGTCCGGCAGGATGCATCACCTCGCAGGCAAGTGCCGCTACTACGGGGAACAGATCAGGAATGGCGAAATCACTCAGAAACACGCAGCGAACGTGTTCCGGAAGATCCTGTCCGAGGATTTCGGGATAGCGATGTGACAATGTATGAATGCATATGGGCATGATTGCATGATGTTTCACATTTTTCCCACCTTTTCTGTCACATCGGTTCCACCATCGTTCACATTTCCTCCACCTCTCATTAATTAACCATTCACATTCTTCCCACCTTTTCTGAACAAAAATCCTAGACAGAACGCTGCACAAGCACGTTTTTCAAGTACAGTAAATGAATAACTATAACTCTCTAATAACTATTGCTATAATAACTGCAATGCATGCGCATGCGCGCGGAGCGACTCCCGAGAACCTTAGATCAACGGAAAAGGAAAAAGAATAGACCCGATGGGCTGTTAACGGGAACAAGATAGGTTTGGATTTGCAGGCAATGATCAGTATTTTTGCAAAACGAACATTCCGTTCGTTGGAAATCGATTACTTTGCAGCAAACAAGTAAAAAGGGAAAGAACATGCCAATCAACAAGGACGCTTTGAAGAGATTCAGGATCATTGACAGGCTCCTGTCGGATCCGAACCACGACTATACCACTGACGACATCCTGAGGGCCGTCAACCGCTCATGCACCAAGGTCTCGCTCCGAATGATCCAGAAGGACATCCTTGCCATCAACGAGGAGTTCGGGAAGGAGCTCGAGCGAAACAAGGGAGGAAGGGGCACCGTGAGGTATGCCGACCAGTCTCAGCCGGTCTTCTACCAGGAGCTCACGTCTGACGAGGAGGAGGTCCTCAGGGAGGTCCTCGCCAGCCTCGGACAGTTCGACGGACTGGACAACTTCACATGGCTCGACCTGCTGAAGAAGAAGCTCCAGTACAAGCCGGACGAGAAGGCAGCGCCTCTCATCTCGTTCAGCAAGAACGAAGGCCTCCAGATTCCCCAGACCCTTCTCGGACGTCTCTTCACCGCAATCTCACGAAGGAAGGTGATCAGGATCACCTACAGGGCGTTCGGAGGCATCAAGAAGGAGCACACTGTATATCCGTACCAGCTGAAGCAGTTCAACGACCGATGGTTCCTCCTCTGCACCCCGCTGGCCACGGAGGAGTTCCCGTACAGACCGGAGTTCATAGCGACATTCGCCCTCGACCGCATGGAAGGCAAGTTCGAATACGTGGAGGAAGAGCCGTACATCGACTGCCCTGTGGACTTCGAGGAGCGATTCAACCAGATCATCGGCGTGACCCTGAAGGAGGATGCGGAAGTGGAGGAGGTCATCTTCGCGGTGAAGAAGGGTTCCCTGCCATACGTTCAGACCAAGTTCCTGCACAACACCCAGATCCAGATAGACGGTGAATGGGAGGAAAGCCTCAGGGTAAAGTACCCGAAACTGGGAGACTGCACGTTCTTCTCCATCGAGTGCAGGCCGAACCACGAGCTGTACAGCAGGTTCGCAAGCTATTCGGACCAGATGCTTCTCCTCGAACCGGTGTACATGAGGGAGGAACTTAGAAGGAAGATGGAGGCATCCGCAAGCAACTACAAGTCACTGGACTGAGAAGACACAGCACAGACCGAAGGCAGGCATCATTGAAATGATAGCCTGCCTTTTTCGTGTCCATAGGAGACGCTGTTCCCATTCCCTCCCATCTCCTGTCACGTTTTCACCGGCAAAGTTACCACGGAGGCCTACTTGCGGCCTCATTCCACGTCAATAGCCTCGTGGAAATGGCGCTGTGCTAACCTCCATGCTGTCGGTCAATTTCCGCTGCGTTCTTGCCTTAGGAACGTCCCCATGCTCTTTGTGCCGTATCAACCGTCTCCAGAAGACGGGAGACCTCTGCCCTGCCGGGCATGAGGAATTCATGGGAACAACATAAGAATCACAAAGAATATGGAAAAGTACTACTTCTTCAGGACAGTAAAGGAGGGAAGCCGCGAGAGGCTCCGCCCTCTGTCAGGTCAGACCGAACGTGACGGTTCTGCCATCAACCCCAACTTCAACACAAAAGGCAGCAAGCTCATGCGAGAGAGCTACCCTGTAGGAACGGTGTTCTGCTCCAGGGTGTGCGAGCTTCAGGGCGGATTCTACGCTGCAGGGGACCTCTATCCAATGGACATCAACCTGGGTGACTACAAGAGCGAGGCGCACCGCCCGACAGCGGACATGGTCAAGGCCTACAAGGAATACAAGGAGACACAGGAGCCGGCAATTCCGGATCTCTTTGCAAGCGTTTTCTCACCCGCAGAAGAAGCTGCACCAGCATCGGAACCGGTGAAGGCTCCAAAGGAGGAGAGCAGGAAGTTCAGCATGCTGGAGATGCTCTCCTCAGAGAAAAAGTACATGACACCTTCGATCGACAAGGACGGATTCAGCATCAGCGATGACAACTGGAGACTGCTCCTGAGAAACATCCTCACCGGGACGAACACACTCATGGTGGGTCCGACAGGTACAGGAAAGACCGAGCTTGTGATGCTTGCCTGCAGAAAGATGGGCATCGAGTGCAACGTCTTCAACATGGGAACGATATTCGACCCCATATCCGAGCTCCTGGGAGTGCACAGGCTCGCAGGCGGCAGCTCCAAGTTCGACTACGCCAAGTTCGCACAGGACGTGCAGAAGCCGGGAGTGATACTGCTTGATGAGCTCTCACGTGCACCTGTGACGACCAACAACGTTCTCTTCCCGTGCCTTGACTCCAGAAGGACACTGCCCGTGGACATGGCAGGCGGAGATGACGTGAGGAACATCAAGATCCACCCTCAGTGCGTGTTCATAGCAACCGCCAACGTGGGCAGCGAGTACACGGGTACAATGTCGATGGACAGGGCCCTCGTGGGACGATTCTTCCCTCTAGAACTGGGATACATGGAGAACAACGATGAAGTGAAGGTCCTCATGAAGAGATTCGACATCCCGAAGGATGATGCGGTGAACATCGTCACCGTTGCAGGGACCGTAAGGAACAAATACCAGAAGACAGAGCTCAGTTCCTCCCTCTCGACACGAGAGACACTGATGGCAGCGAAGCTCATATCGGACGGATGGAGCGCACAGAAGGCGATGGAGCTTACCTTCCTCCCGCTCTTCGAAGGCACCAGGGTCGAAGGAGAGAGGGCAGTCGTGATGCAAATAATACTTACACGATAACAGCATGAAGAAAGAGTTCATCAACAGAGTCGAGCTGCAAGGCATCATCGGCTCGGCAAGGAAGTACACGGTGGGCCTGAGGCCCGGCTTCCAGTTCACGCTGGCCGTTAACAACATCACAAAGGACAGCGATGGAGGAGCAATGATAGAGACCATCTGGGTGCAGTGCTCCGGCTGGGAATCAGAGGACAATGACCCTGGGATACTCGAAAAGGGACAAATGGTCCACCTCACCGGCAGGCTCCGCGCCCACAGATACACGGGGACGGACGGGGAGGAACGGACGATGACCGAGGTCGTAGTACGCAGCATGAGAAAGGCAGACTGACGTGCCGGGGTACCTGAAAACGCGAAGAGGAGGCTGATTCACATCTGTCTCCTCTTCTTTTTGTCAATACCATGGTGGTACTGCAGCCCACCACGATGCAAATATATGCAGCCTTCACGATATTTCATGTAACCCTTTCGGGTGAAAATCTATCCCTTCAGCGGATATGTGCCCCTCCTGTACATCTTCTGAAGACGCCTGCACAGCTCGTGGGCCTGCTCAAGGGTGAACTCATGTCCTCCGTCACAGATAAGAGGCCAGTTCTGGTTGTACATCTCATCAAGGGTCCTTCCCTTGAAGTCCTGGTAATCCTCGGAGCATACGAACGTATCACCGTTGAACTCGGCATTCACCTCTCCGTCATCAGTCTCAAAGAAATACTCGAACTGCTCGATAGGGAAATCGAACGGATTGACCTCGTACATCTGCTGGACTGGATGCTCGCGGCGGAACTCCTTCATGCTCTGGACAGCATCGTATGCCTCAGGGTCGAAAGCGTCAATGTTGTCCATCCAGTGACGGAGCATCTGCTCATAAGAGACCCTGGCTGGCAGCGGATTTCCATATTCGTCTTTCTGTGTGGACTCGGCCATGCTGTAGTGGTCCTTGTAGATCTTGAGTTCCTCAATGATGTCTTCAGGAAGCATGAGCGCCTTGAACTTCACGGCTCGTCCCTCTCCTTTGCGTCCTCTCTTCTTTATCTTGAAAATGTCTGTCATAAAATAGTGTATTGTACTTTATCGATTGCAAAATAAAGTATTGTACTCTATAATTCCAAATTTTTCGTCCGCTTTCTGTTGTTCCCACGGCAAATCTGGAGCACCTACGCAGAATTCAATGACACCTCAGGATCCATACGGATACCAAGGACACCGTCATTGACTTGTGCTTCGTCAGGTGCTCCCCCTGCTGCCTTGTAACAACAAGTAAAGGGGACTTCAAGCCCTGCGGGCAGAAAGGAGTCCGGAAACACACGAAGTAGAATCAAAAACATAGAGTCATGAAAGAAATCACAAAGGCAATGAGCGACAGCGAACTCATAGAGAAGCTGTCAAAGGATTGGATCGAGAGGGACGGAGACTCGTTCGTCCGCATCCGCAAGACAGGAAGGCTAGGATGGGAGGAGACCCTGGAGAAGGGTACTCCATATTCGTCATACCTGCTTGGATCTCCAACAATGGAGGATCTCATCCAGAGGGCATACCCGATGGCAAAGCAGACGATATCCGCAATGGACACACCATTCAAGGTGAACGTGAAGCTCAGCGAGAGCAGAAGCTGCACCGAGGCGAAGAACGTCTATGTAGCGACTGAGTACTTCGACAACGGAAAACTCTCAACCGGAGAGAAGCTGGACATCTTCCTGGGCTTGACAGCGCATGAAGGAAGCCACCTCCTATACACCCAGTTCGACCAGATGGGCAAGGCGGCAGCCGTCCATCCACTGTGCGGGAACCTTCTGAACATAATCGAAGACGAGCGCATCGAAAGACTTCTGGGAGAAGAGAAGCCGGGACTGGCAAACTACCTCAAGGCCGTCAAGGAGTACTACTTCGGCAAGTATGCCTCCCGCCATGAAGGAAGCGAAGGCGAAGGACTGAGCAGGCTTGAGAGAATCATCAACTGCATACTTGGAATCGTGAGATACCCTCGCCTTCTCAAAGAATCCGAGATGGTGGAATTCGGAGACCTTCTTCTTGACGTGGAGGGCATATTGACTCCTTACCCTGCCTCCACAGAGGAAGCGGAGCAGGCTGCAGAGAAGATCTTTGCACTGATACAGGAGGAGTATAAGAAAGACGGCAAAGTCTCGTCAGAGAAACGCGAGGGCAGGAAAAAGTCCGAAAAGAAGCCTTCCCCAGACGACCCGGGCAAAGGAGCCGGCCGTGACGGATGTGACGCAAGTGACGCAGAAAAGGAAGAAAGAGAAAGTCCCGAGTCCCGCAGTGAGAGTAGGACTGCGTCATCGGAGTCAGCAGCGCGCAGCATGGAAAAGGACTTCCGAACCATGGCAGGTTCACTTGAGGAAGTCGCAGGTGGTCCTGTCCAGCCGGACATGGAAGGATGCACTTCGCTCAGGTCATCCGACAAGGCAGAATCGATCAAGGAAGACCATGGACTGCTCGTAGACATCTGCGAAGGTACAGTGGAGACCGGGCACAGCAAGGATATCCTTTTCCGGAAGGCACCGGAGAACACTGAAAGGTACCTCAGGTCTCTTGACCAGGTGAAACAGTTCATCCCCGCAATAAGAAGGGTCGTGAAAGGGCACTGCAAGGATTACAAGTACACACACATGGGAATGCGCAGCGGTGTGCTGGACACTGCGAAGCTTGCCGAGGCCGTGCAGGGTGTGCCTACCGTGTACATACGCCAGGGAGCCGTGCAGAGCGACCGCGCGTGCGTATGCATACTCGTGGACGAGAGCGGTTCGATGATAAGGGAGGGACGAATGGACGCTGCCAGACAGACGGCAGTCCTGATGAACGAAGCTCTGTCAGGAATACCGAACATCGAGCTCTTCATGTACGGCCACTCGGCTGACGAGGAGAGCCAGGGGCACACCGACCTCAGGATATACAGGGAGAAAGGCTACTGTCCAAGACATGCACTCGGCTCGCTTGAGGCACGTGACAACAACCGCGATGGAGTAGCCATCCTGGAGACAGCGATGCGCGTGAGGAAGCAGACGGACGAGGAAGTGCTGATGTTCGTAATCTCGGACGGGGCACCCGCAGCACAGAACTACATCGGAAGGGAAGCCATAGCACACACGAAGGCATGCGTGCAGAAGGCGGAGGGCATGGGATTCCGCATCGTGCAGATATGCATCAACGCAAGCTATGACCCGGCACTCATGTTCCGCCACTACGTAAAGCTCGAGAACCTCGGCAGCCTCGCAAAGGACCTCGGAACAGAGATAACAAAGGCTCTCCAGTCAAGAATCAAGTCTCACCTGATTTAATCCACAAAGACATGACAGCAGAAATCGAAAGCCTCCAGAAGCTTATTCTGGCAACAATGAACGCAGAAGCGGGATTCTCCACCGGGAGAAACCCGCTCAACCTCTCAGAGGAGATCGCAACGCTCGTCTCCGAGCTCAAGAAGGGAGTCTGCATCTTCAAGTTCAGGAAGAAGGACGGACAGATACGCAGGGCCACCGGAACGCTCTCGCAGGAGGTCATAGACCGTTACCGCGAAGAGTCCGAAGCCTACGTGCCCAGAGTGCACAGGAAGAAGGCCCGCCCCACATCAACTTCATACTTCGACCTGGAGAAAGGCGAGTTCAGATGCTTCCTGTGGGAGAACTTCCTGGGAATGGAGAGCGACTACAGTCTGTAGCCACGGCTCCCTATTCCCCTTCTCCCGTCACTCTCGGGTGAACGAACATCCCGTACTGGAGCTCTGCCAGCGTCATCATGCTCTCGTTCCCGGCAAGGGAGCCCTGGCGGTGCAGGACGGGTATCATGAGCAGGTTCTCCATCATGCACAGATCATACACATCTCCGCTGGATTCACAGTGGCGAAGCATAGTCTCCAAGCACTTCACCCTCACCCTGTCGTAGTAGTTGTTAGGGATGACACAGAAAGATGACGGACCGATGAAAGACATCTGGACAGATGCTCGCCAGGTAATCCACGCCTCGAGCAGATATCGGGTATACTGACCGGACTCGAGAATCTCTCCCAGCAGAACAGAACCGTACCATGTGTTCCACTTGGCATACTCCAGGGCAAGGATGGTCCTCCTGTCGATATCCTTCTCACTTTCCACCGCAATGCGGAAATGTTCCATCTGATCCTCTGAAAGCTTGGCCTTGTCCTTCACGCGAAGAGTCTGGATGATGTCTATCTCCGGGACGTGCGGTTTCTTGTCATACCAGTCCCAGAATTTCTCCGAGAACTCATCAAGGAGTTCTTCCGATGCCATGTCGGGGACCGTGGCGAAATATTCCCTGTACGCATCGAAGGCATCGCTGAACGGAGAGCCCTCGCTGTCATCCCCATCGAAACGGTCATATGCGGCAAGGATGGCGCGCGCTGCCTTACTGTCGGCCGCATCAGGAAGAACCTTGGCGAGCAGTGATGCGGGGACCGGTATCCGGTCTTCCGCTATGAGCGCCAATGTATCCGCCTTGGTCATCACGGCAGCCGTTGAATCATCATCCGCAAGGAAGCCCATGTCGGAAGACTTGCGGCAGAAGAGTTCATAGCCATGCACCACATGATTGATGACCGCGCACATGTTGTACCTTCTCATGAGCAGCCTTGCCGTTTCCGTTCCCTTCAGGTCCTCTGGCATGTAGAAGAACGCCTGATCCACAGGTGTAGTCTCCCTGTCATAGCTATGACTGGTAGTATCTGTGATGCATTCAAGAGCATCAATGGAAGTGAGCGTCTGTTCACACAGTCTGAAAGGTTCACCAACGGAAAGGGAGTCTATCACCGCTGTGGTGACTGGAGCCTTGGTTTCTGCCTTTACTGAGCGGTTGAAGCAGGAAACGGCTGCAAGCATAGCAGCAAATACGAGTAACATCCTAGATAGAATTCTATTCATCTGAAAGTTTTTGCTGAAGATGCCTTCCGGGGACATCTCCGAATAAACACATACGGCCCGGACCGCCTCTTTTATACCCGAACAGTGCAAAAGTATTTCACGGATACGAACTGTAATTTCGTTGAACGGACACGAACATCAATCACTTCTGCCGGTCATCCTTGTTCCTTGTCGCGAAGTTAGCGAGGGAGCCTGCGGTCAAGTACCGTTCTCCCATTCTCGAACATATGCCTTCGAAAGCCCGACACACATGCGTGCATCGGTTTTCTCGTCATTCCTTGCCTTCATGGCTCTTCTCCTCGCTGACACTGCGAGCGTAACGGCGGAAGACCGCCGGAGAGAAGTGCTTTCCCAAGGGAAGCATGAAGTGAAATGACATTCTAAAAACATATCACAATGGAAAAGACAAGAATCGAAGAGAACCTCGCCATCTACAACGAAGGCAGAGTCGTTCCAGAGGAAGCCAAGAAGCCGTTCGACACAGGACGTTTCAGAGGCACGGACGTGAACCCGATGTGGAGAATCAAGACGCTCACCAGCATCTTCGGCCCTGCGGGTCTCGGATGGTACACAGAGGTGACCAACCGCTACAGCGAGCAGAACATTGATGGCAGCGTGGCAGCATTCGTTGACATCAACCTATATGTGAAGAAGGACGGGGAATGGTCAAAGCCGATCTTCGGCACAGGCGGATCCAAGCTCATCAGCGTGGAGAAGAAATACTCCAAGGGAAGCAGCGTTCCCGAGACATCGCTCTACCTCTCGGACGAAGCCTACAAGATGGCATACACCGATGCACTAAGCGTTGCCTGCAAGGCACTCGGCATAGCAGCTGACGTCTACTACGAGAAAGACAAGAGCAAGTACACCATCGCGGATGAGAAGCGTGCAGAGGAGGAGAAGGCGGAAAGCACATCCGCAGTTTTCACCTCTACCAAGAAGACCCTTCAGCCTGGAAAGCCGGGATGGAAGGAGACCATAGCATGGCTCTCGGATCTCAGGAAGGACCCGGCCACGGTCAAGGCAAACTACAACATCACAGAAGAGAACTTCGCGGCACTCTGCAAGGCCGCAGGAAGGGCATCGTAACGAACAATCAAGACAGAACATATCATGAGCTACACCATCATCAGACCGGCCACACACGAAGAGTGGCTCGAGGAAAGGGCCAAGGGCATCGGATCCTCAGAAGTAGGAACAATCATGGGTGTGAACCATTTCGACACCGCATACAGGCTATGGAGAAGGAAGGTCGGCATAGACGGACCGATCGAGAGCAACGAGGCAATGGAGATGGGACACCTCCTGGAGCCGGCCGTGGCGCAGAGGTTCGAGGAGATCACCGGAAACTGGGTCGTGAAGAACAGCGCAGGCGACTGGATCGCAGTGGATGACGAACGTCCATGGCTGAGAGTATCCCCGGACCGCGTGTACATCCCAAAGGGAGAGAAGCGAACCAGAGCCAACTGGTGCATCCTCGAGTGCAAGACCACATCGCAGGTCATCGACCCTGAGAACATTCCTCTCTACTGGCGCTGCCAGGTGCAGTACCAGATGGGAGTGCTCGGCATCCAGCATGCGTGCGTGGCGTGGATAAGCACTTCGCCCAAGCTCCACTTCGACTACACAGACATGGAGTTCAACCCGGGCTTCTACGAAAGCATGACGAAGGAACTCGACCACTTCTGGAACGAGAACATCCTCAAGGGCATCGCGCCCGAGGATCAGAACGCGGAAGACACGCTTCTCCGCTATCCGAAGGGCACCGAGGGAAAGACAGCCACCGCAGACGAAGAGGTCATCGCGGCATGGGAGCACCTGCACAAGGTCAAGAGCGAGCTCACCGACCTCGAGACCGAGAAGGACATCCTCGAAGGTCTCATCAAGCAGAGCATGGGCGATGCAGAGATCCTGCTCGGAAGGGGCGGAGCCACCATCTCGTCATGGAAGAACGCCAAGGAGACGCTGAAGTTCGACTCCAAGGCATTCCAGAAGGCAGAGCCGGAGATCTACCGCAAGTACCAGGTCATGGTACCAGGCAGCAGACGCTTCGTCATCAGATAATTGCAAAACTCCTTTTTTATAAACCATCAAAACTCTTAAAGCATTATGGCACAGAGAACATCCAACAACGGAGGACTGAACCTCAGCCTCCTTCAGAACACCGCAACTGTAACCCTCAAGGGCAAGAACTGCCTCGTCATCCCGATCGATGACAACCCGGCCCTCTTCGTGGGCAAGAAGGGAGTCTACCTCGACATCTCGGTCGTGGAGACCCCGGACAGCCAGTTCGGTCACTCGCACTACGTCAGGGCCAACATCGGCTCTTCAAGACGCACCGGCTACTCCAAGGAGGAGCTCAAGGCCCTCACCCCTATCCTCGGCAACCTCAAGCCGAGTGCGGCGGCAGAGAGTCCCCAGCAGGGACAGGCAGCACCAGAGCAGCCTGCAGTCATCGGACCTGAAGACGACCTGCCATGGTAGAGCACAATGAAACCGGCATTCAGAAGGGAGGAACCAACCTCCCTTCTGTTTCAAATACACAGGGAATGACATTCAAGGAATTCGATACGACAATGGTACACATCAGGACATCCTGCTTCACGGAAAAGGAACTCGCCGAACTGAAGGGTTTCCTTCTCAACGAGGGCGGAGCAATCCCTAGCCGCAAGGCCATAGGAGACCTCTTCAACCTCTCACGCGACCTGGTGCAGAAGATGGCATACCAGGTGCGGGAAGCCAAAGGCGAATGGGCCAAGGCACAGATCCAGATGATGGAGAAAGATGCCGAGATAGAGGAACTGAAAAAGCAGATAGCCGAATTAAGCGAGAAAAAGAATAACGAGACGAAGAGAATTGATAATTCTTTTACTCCCCAAATATCAGAGATGGGACTGGATTCCGTGGACCTTGCGAAGGCCATATGCTACCGTTCCAAGGAGAACGGGCATGTTCTCTACCGCAACCAGATGCAGGCGATGATGTACATCGTCTACGGGAAGGTGCTCGCCCGCAGCGGAGCCCACATAACCAAGGAGCACCCGCAGGCATGGGAGTTCGGACCTGTCTTCCCAAGGGTGTACTCGAAGGTCAAGGAGACGTCCGACGATGCCTACAGGGAGCAGTCGGAAGTGCTGAGGGAACAGTCCCCGGAGGTGTCCAGGCTCATTGACGAGACAGTATCCAGATGCTCATGGAGAGGATGCAAGGAACTCCTGGCATCGCTCGTCGCCAACGGCACGCCATGCGAGCAGAGCCGGCGCAGGAATCCCGAAAAGAAAACGGCGCCCTTGGAGGACGCCGAGATCCGCGAGTGGTTCTCGTCAAGGAGTTAGTCCCCTTTCGTTTCGGGGACCAGACTCGTATTGATCAGAGCCATGATGCCGGCATAGAAATACCCCACGCCACAAAAGGACAAGGCAACATATGTTACCAGTCCACCGCTTAAGCCGTCACATATTGCAGAGCACACCCCGACAATCACCACGTACACCGCATAGATGGCAAGGGCACACACCTGCCATCTACCGAGAATGGTATCTCCCCTACTGATCGAAATGCGCATACCCTGAAGAAAAACCGCTGCAGCCGATAACGGTCCTACCACAAGGAAAAGGACAAACAACATCGTTACTGACGTGTCAAACACGCAGTTCCAGGGGCTTACGATCAAAAAAAATGGACAATGCCATTGCAAGCATGAGGACAATGTCGATGCAGACTATGATGCACTCTGCGCATCGCAGTACATTACAATTCATCCTGATAACAGTTTAATAGTTCTCTTCTGATAATTCCGACTTCTCCAGATCGGGTCTAGGGCCAGAGCATCTCGCCGACAAGCACGGCCAGGATGGCAAGATTGTCGATTACGAACGCCACTGCGGCAAGGCACACAAGGATGTCCTTGGTGATGGATAATTTCTCTCTGTCTGTC
>OIWM01000781.1_pt1 | contig 36245 bp, 30 predicted proteins | sample 1587451 | NCBI WGS metagenome assembly OIWM01 (sample SAMEA3888907, study PRJEB22519) | human gut metagenome | biome: human gut; feature: human-associated habitat; material: faeces | place: Denmark | collected 2011
TCCCCTATGAGTACTATGAGAAGTACGGCGTCCGCCGCTACGGCTTCCACGGCACGAGCCACAAGTATGTCAGCCACCGCGCCGCTGAGTTCCTGGAGGAGCCCATTGAGCGCCTGAAGCTCATCACCTGCCATCTGGGCAACGGTTCCTCCATCGCCGCAGTCGACCAGGGTAAAGTTATCGACACCTCGATGGGCATGACCCCGCTGGCCGGTCTGATGATGGGCACCCGCTGCGGCGACCTGGATCCTTCTGTGGTCAACTACCTGAAGTACAACCTCGAGATCACCGGCCACGAGCTGGACGAGATCCTGAACAAGAAGTCCGGTCTGCTGGGTGTTTCCGGCGTGTCCAGCGACAAGCGCGACGTCGAGGAGGCCGCCATGAACGGCAACAAACGCGCACAGCTGGCCAGCGACATGCTGAACTACCAGATCAAAAAGACCATCGGCAGCTACATTGCCGCGATGGGCGGCGTGGACGCCATCGTCTTTACCGGCGGCATCGGCGAGCATGACGCCGACTCCCGCGCCAAGATCTGCCACCACATGGATTGGCTGGGCATCCGCATCGACACCGACAAGAACCGCGATGCTCACAAGCAGAAGAAGGACGTTGTGGAGGTCACCGCCTGGGGCGCCCGTGTCCGCACGCTGATCATCGAGACCAACGAAGAGCTGATGATTGCCCGCGACACGAAGGAAGTCCTCGAGAAGTAAGTCTTACTTTTCTTGAAAGAAAAGTAAGCAAAAGAACTTTCAATATTTTTTCCCGGAAACGGGTTCTAGCGAGAGGCTGCAGCATGGGGTTTGACCTTGTGCGGCAGCCTCTTTTGTGGTATAATCGGGGTATATCAATCGGCAAATCGAAATTTCTGGAGGTGTAGAAGTAATGAACAACAAGATTGCAAAGGGCCTTGCACTGCTTCTCTTTGGCATCCTGCTCTGCGCAGGCAGTGAGGAAATCAACGCCACGATTCTGTACAATTTCGGTGATTTCCCGCTTGCCGCGATAGGCGTCATTGTAGGGGCCGTGGGGCTGTATATGGTGTTCTCTGATATGGCGGAGTAAGCGGCGCGGGCGGCATGTATGCCGCCCCTACAATGCTTTGCCGGGCGTTTGCGGCTATGCTGCGGGCCGGGCATGCCCGGCCCCTACAGTGCAAGCAAATTAAAAAGGGAGCCTGCCGATTCACGGCAGACTCCCTTTTCTTGTTTTATTTGTTTGGAATTTCTTCGGTTCCTTCTTTGCAAAGAAGGAACAAAACCCCCGTAATCACTGCTGGGCGGCCTCGGCGCGCTTCTTGGCGATGGCGGCGAGGGCATCCTTGCGGGACAGGTTGATGCGGCCCTGCTGGTCGATGTCGGTGACCATGACAAAGATCGGGTCGCCAACGGCAACGACATCCTCAACATGCTCGACGCGGTGGTCGTCCAGCTTGGAGATGTGGACAAGACCCTCCTTGCCGGGGGCGATCTCGACGAAGGCACCGAAGTTCATCAGACGGGTCACGCGGCCCTTGTAGATGGCACCGATCTCGGGGTCCTCGACAATCGTCTTGATGGTCGCAATGGCGCGCTTCGCATCGTCCTGATCGACGGCGGAGATAAAGACGTGGCCGTCCTCCTCAATGTCGATCTTGCAGTTGAAGTTGGCGCACATCTCCTGAATGACCTTGCCGCCCTTGCCGATGACATCCTTGATCTTGTCAACGGGGATCATCATGCTGAACATCTTGGGCGCATACTTGGACAGCTCGGCGCGCGGCTCGGCGATGACCGGCTTAATGATCTGGTCAAGGATGTACAGACGGCCCTTGCGGCACTTCTCGAGGGCTTCCTCGACGATGTCGTAGGTCAGGCCGTCGACCTTAATGTCCATCTGGATGGCGGTGATGCCGCGGCGGGTGCCGCCGACCTTGAAGTCCATATCGCCGTGGAAGTCCTCAACGCCCTGAATGTCGAGCATCGTCATCCAGCGGCCGCCGTGCAGCGGGTCACCGTCGGTGATAAGGCCGCAGGAAATACCGGCAACGGGTGCCTTGATGGGCACACCGGCATCCATCAGAGCCAGCGTGGAGCCGCAGATGGACGCCTGGGAGGTGGAGCCGTTGGAGGACAGGACCTCGGAGACGCAGCGGATGGTATACGGGAACTCGGCCTGATCGGGCAGGACGGGAATCAGCGCGCGCTCGGCCAGGTTGCCGTGGCCGATCTCGCGGCGGCCGGGGCTGCGGGGTGCGCGGGCCTCGCCGACGGAGTACGGCGGGAAGTTGTAGTGGTGGATGTAGCGCTTGTACGGCGTATCAGACAGGTCGTCCATGAGCTGGGCGTCCTTGGTGGAGCCAAGGGTGCAGATGGTCAGGACCTGGGTCTGACCGCGGGTGAACATGCCGGAGCCGTGCACACGGGGCAGCAGACCGACCTCGGCGGCCAGCGGGCGGATCTCGTTGATGCCGCGGCCATCGACGCGCTTGCCGTCCTCCAGCAGCCAGGTGCGGACGACCTTCTTCTGCAGCTTGTAGCTGATGAGATCGAGGTCGGCGGCGGTCAGCTCGGGGTGCTCGGCGGCGATGGCATCCATAATGGGCAGCATCGCGGCGTCGCGGACGTTCTTGTCGTCGGTGTTCATAGCGGCCTTAACGTCCTCGAGGTGATTGGCGTAGACGTCAGCCAGCAGGGCGTGGTCAAGCTCCACAGGGGTGAAGCTCTTTTTCGGCTTGCCGATCTCGGCGACGATGCTGTTGATGAACGCCAGCATCTTCCGGATCTCCTCGTGACCGGCGCGGATGGCCTTCATCATGGTCTCCTCGTCGACCTCGTTAGCACCGGCCTCGATCATGACGATCTTTTCCTCGCTGGCGGCAAGGGTCAGGGAGAGGTCGCTGTGCTCGCGCTGCTCCTTCGTGGGGTTCAGCACGATCTCGCCGTCCACCAGACCGACAAACACACCGGCAATAGGGCCGTTCCAGGGAATATCAGACATGGCGATGGCCAGGGACGCACCGTTCATGCCGGAAATTTCGGCAGAGCAGTCGGGGTCCTGGCTCATGACGGTCATGGTCACGCAGACATCGTTGCGCATATCCTTGGGGAACAGCGGGCGGATGGGGCGGTCCACAACGCGGGAGGACAGGATGGCGTGCTCGCCGGGGCGGCCCTCACGGCGCATGAAGCTGCCGGGGATACGGCCTGCGGCGTAGAGCTTCTCCTCAAACTCGACGCTCAGGGGAAAGAAATCGACGCCGTCGCGGGGCTTGTCGCTCATCGTGACGTTGCAGAGCACGCAGGTCTCGCCGTAGCGGATCATGGCGCTGCCGTTGGACAGACCGCACATTTTGCCGGTCTCGACCACAAACGGGCGGCCCGCAAAGGTCGTCTCGAACTTGCGGTAGTTGGGGAAGGTTTCCAGTCTGGATGCGAATTCGTAAGCCATAGGGATTCTCCTTCTTTGGTAGATTTTTACTTTCAGCGCTCCCCTGCCCCGGTTCTGTACAATAAAGCCAGCAGCCAAGCCTGTTGCTTGGGTGCTCGATTTACTGCACAAAACGCGGCGGGGGGCGGCTGTAAAATACAGGTGCAGTGGATTTTTGTGATGCGCCGCGTTGTAGGGGGCGGCAGCACACGTGTATAAAAAATCGGGCAGAGTGCAAATGCACCCTGCCCGTTTTTGCGAAAATTACTTACGCAGACCCAGCTCAGCGATCAGGGCACGGTAACGGTTGATGTCCTTCTTCTGCAGATAGGCCAGCAGATTACGGCGGCGGCCGACCATCTTGAACAGGCCGCGGCGGCTGTGGTTGTCATGCTTGTTGGTCTTGAGGTGCTCGGTCAGGTGGTTGATACGAGCGGTCAGCAGAGCAACCTGGACCTCCGGAGAACCGGTGTCACCCTCGTGGATGGCTGCCTTGGCGATGATGGGCTGCTTATCGATAGCGGATTTCTGGCTCATGGGTATATACCTCTTTCATAAAAATGTATTGGCCGTCGGCGCAGTAAGGGGTAGTTGGAACCATTGAGGCATACGCCCCATACCGGGCCGCGGTAACAAGAATTAGTATACCACAACATTTTGCGGAATACAAGAGCATTTACGGCATTTCCGCAATTATTTTGCGCCGTTCAGGGCCGCAAAATACGCCTTGCTCTCGTCGGCGGCGTGGTGGATCAGCGCGGCCAGCTCGTCCATCGAATTGAACTTGCGCACCGGGCAGAAATATTTGTGAAATTCCAACACCGGCTGCTGACCGTAGACATTGCCGGTGAAGTCCGGCACAAACGTCTCGCAGGTCACGGCGGCGTTTTCACTGCTGTCCACCGTGGGGCGCTTACCGATGCCGGTGGCTGCGGGCCGCCACTGGCCGTCCAGATAAATGCGGGTCAGGTAGACGCCCGCGCAGGGCTGCAGGGCCGCGGCGGGGTAATTCTGGTTCAGCGTCGGCGTGCCGAGCTTTCCGCTGCCGATGCCCTTGCCGTGGACAACGGGCCAGTCGATGGCGTAGGGTGTGCCGAGCATGGTGTTGGCGTCATCGAGACGGCCCTCCTCCAGCGCGGCGCGGATGCGGGTCGACGAGACGGTCTGCCCGCCGTACTGCGCCATCGGCACGATATGCACGCCGATGCCGAGGGGCGCGCAGAGCTCCCGCAGACACTCCACGTTACCGGCGGCGCGGGCTCCAAACGTAAAGTTGTCGCCGCAGAACAGCTGCTTTGCGTTAAAGCAGTCCACCAGCACCTTTTGCACAAAATCCCCCGGCGTCAGCGCACGGAACTCGTCAAACGGTGCCTCCTGGTATTCCTCGATGCCTAAGCTTGCAACGCGGGCGTGCTTCTGCGGCAGCGAGAGGATGCGCCCGCCCTTCAGCGTACTGCTGGCGGGCAGCTCAAACGTGAAGGCTGCAGCGGTCAGGCCGCCGGCCCGGGCGCATTCGACGGCAGCCCCCAGCACGGCGCGGTGGCCGCAGTGGACGCCGTCAAAATAGCCGAGCGCCACAGCACTGCCCTGCGGGGCGTGGATGGGCGTCAGACTTTGATAAATTTGCATTGGGCAGTCAGCCCCTTTCGCAAAATAGTTTTTCGACCTTGAGCACGCCGCCCTCGACGCTGGCCAGACCCAGAAATGCGCCGGTCTCATCGTAGGTGCGGTAGCGGCCATCGGCGGCAGCGTAATGGCTCGTCGGGCAGCCGTTGAGCAGGTGCGCCTTGACGCCGCTGTTGACGTGCAGGGCGGGCAGCGGCGTAAAGACTGACTCGATTGGCAGTACCCAGCCGTTGGTTTCGAGTTCCCCGCTCTCGGCGGCGGCTAAAATTTCCGGCAGCGTGTGGCACTGGGCCAGACTGAACACACCGGCCTGCGTGCGGCGCAGGGCGGACAGCGTGGCGGGCACGCCGAGGGCGTCGCCGATCTCCTCGGCCAGCACGCGGATGTAGGTGCCCTTGGAGCAGGCAACGCGGACGGTGTATTCGTCGGGCGCGGGGCTGCCGAGGTATTCGATGTCATAGATCGTGATGGGGCGGGGCGTGCGCTCAACGGTCTGGCCCTTGCGGGCAGCCTTATACAGCGGTTGGCCGTTGATTTTCACCGCGCTGTACATCGGCGGCAGCTGCATGCGGTCTCCGCGGAACTGCGGCAGTACGGCGCGCAGCTCGGCCTCCCCCACCGTGACGGGGGCAGTTTCCAGCGTCGTACCGGTCACGTCGCCGGTGTCGGTGCGCAGGCCCAGACGCAGCGTAGCTTCGTAGGTTTTATCGTGGTCAAGCTGGCGGTCAGCGGCGGAGGTCGCCTTGCCGATAAACACCGCGAGCACACCGGTGGCCATAGGGTCCAGTGTGCCCGAGTGTCCCAGCTTGCGTGTGCCCAGTGCGCCGCGCAGCTTGGCCAGCACATCAAAGCTGGTCCAGCCTGCGGGCTTATCGACGGGCAGAATGCCGTTTGGCGTTTGCATAGCAGGGTTCCTTTTCTGTTGTGGATTTAAAGGCTTCCCCCTCGGGGGAAGCTGTCACCGAAGGTGACTGATGAGGGCAGACTTTCCGCTATTGCCCGTTCATGAGCGGCCACGGGAACTTCCCCCTCATCCGGCCTTGCTTCGCGCGGCCACCTTCCCCCAATGGGGGAAGGCTTTATTGCGCTTTCTCCGCGTCGGCGCGGTCCAGTTCCTTTTTGACTTCCTCGAGGATCGCGTGCTTGGCGTTGTCCGGGTTGCCGCTGATCTCACAGCCGGCAGCGCGGGGATGCCCGCCGCCGCCCAGACGCCGCGCAATGTTGCAGGCGTTGGTGTCGTGCCCGGTGCGCACACTGATCTTGAAGCTGCCGTCCTTCTGCTGGCGCAGGGTCAGACCGACCTCGACGCCCTCGATGGAGCGCGGCAGGCTCGTCAGATCTTCCAGCTCGGCCCCGGCCACACCCGCGGCCTGGATCTGGTCCCAGGTCAGGCAGATGAGCGCACAGCGGTCATCGTAGTAAAACTCCAGGCTTTCTAAAGCCATGCGTTCCGCGATGACCCGTGCGTGGGAGCGGCTCTCGAACAGGCGCTCGTTCAGCCTTTCCACGTCGGCTCCGGCCTCGATCAGAGCCGCTGCCGCCTTGTGGGTCTCCGCCGTCGTGTTGCTGAACCGGAAGCAGCCGGTATCCGTTGCCACACCCGTATACAGGCAGGAGGCAATTTCCGGCGTGATCTTCGCGCCCATCTCGGGGATGAGCGTCGTCAGCAGCTCGGCAGATGCGGCAGCCCCGGCGTCCACCAGCGTCTCATAGGCATAACCGCTGTTCGAGCCGTGGTGGTCGATGCACAGATTGACATGCTCGGCGTATTCCTGAATGTTGTTGCGCTCGCCAAAAAGCTGAATGCCCGCAACATCCACCGCCACCACAAACGCGGGGCGGAAGCTGCCGTCAAACACCGTGATGGGCATGTAGTCGTACATGGCAGGGATCGGATCACTGCACAGCACGGCGGCATTTTTGCCCAGCTGCTGAAGCGCCAGGCAGAGCGCCGTGCCCGAGCCGATGGTGTCACCGTCGGGGTTTTTATGGCACAAAATCAGGATGTCATCTGCAGCAAGCAGACGCGAAACAACCGTCTCGCGATCTACGTTCTGAGTCATAGGTTCCTCTTTTCTAACTGGGGTGCTTTACTCTGCGTCAGAGTCAGGCTCAATGTCCAGCTCACCCAGCAGCTTGTTGATGTGCGCGGCATAGGCTGCGCCTTCATCTTTGACGAATACAAAGCGCGGTGCCTTGCGGATGTGCATCCGGCGGCTGACCTCGGTGCGGACATGGCCGGACGCCTTGTTCAGCGCCTTGACCACCGGCTCCGGGCCGCCCTCACGGCCCATGACGCTGATGTAGACCTTGGCCTGATCGAGGTCGGGGGTCACATCCAGACGGGTCACGGTCAGCAGACCGCCCGTCACGCGGGGGTCCTTCATCTCGCCGATGATGGCGATCAGCTCACGCTTCATATCCTGGGCCATACGGCCATGGTTTTTGGTTGGCATTTACTTTACCTCTGCAATCAATCGCGGTACTCCTCCATCTTGAAGCACTCAAAGACGTCGCCTTCCTTGATGTCCTGGAACTTGGCCAGGGTGATGCCGCACTCAAAGCCCGCGGCAACCTCCTTGGCGTCATCCTTAAAGCGCTTCAGGCTGGCGATGGAATCCTCGCAGATGACGATGCCGTCACGGACCAGACGCAGCTGGGCGTCGCGGGTGATCTTGCCGTCGGTAACGCGGCAGCCTGCGACGGTGCCGACACTGGAGATCTTGTAGACCTGGCGGACCTGGGCCTCGCCCAGGGCGACCTCGCGGACCTTCGGGGCCAGCATGCCCTTCATAGCGTCGGAGACATCGTTGATGGCGTCGTAGATGACGCGGTACATACGCATCTCAACGCCGGTCTGCTCGGCTTCGGCCTTGGCGACGGCGTCGGGACGGACGTTGAAGCCGATGATGATGGCGTTGGACGCATCGGCCAGAGAGACGTCGGACTTGGAGATGGCGCCGACACCCGCATGGATGACGCGGACGCGGACCTCGTCGTTGGAGATCTTCTCGAGGCTCTGCTTGACGGCCTCGGCGGAGCCCTGGACGTCCGCTTTGACGATGATGGGCAGCTCCTTCATATCGTTGGCAGCCATCTGGTCAAACAGGTTATCCAGCGTGACCTTGGTGTAGGCGGCAAACTGCTTCTCCTTGGCCTCGGCGGTGCGCTTGTCAGCCAGCTCACGGGCGAGGCGCTCGTCCTCGACAGCCTCGAACAGCTCGCCGGCCTCGGGGACCTCGGTCAAGCCGGTGATCTCAACAGGCGTGGACGGGCCGGCCTCGGTGATCTCCTGGCCCTTGTCGTTGCGCATCGTGCGGACACGGCCCACAGCGGTACCGGCGATCAGGCAGTCGCCCTTGTGCAGGGTGCCGTTCTGGACCAGCAGAGTTGCGATGGGGCCCTGGCCCTTGTCCAGACGGGCCTCGACGACAGCGCCCTTGCCGCGGCGGCTCGGGTTGGCCTTCAGCTCCATGACCTCGGCCTCGAGAACGATACGCTCGAGCAGGTCGCTGATGCCCATGCCGGTGACGGCGGACACAGGGATGCAGGCGACGTCGCCGCCCCAGTCCTCGGGCACGATCTCGTACTTGGTCAGCTGCTCCTTGACGCGCTCCGGGTTGGCGGTGGGCTTATCCATTTTGTTGATGGCGACGATCAGCTTGACGTTGGCGGCCTTGGCGTGGTTGATGGACTCGATGGTCTGTGGCATGATGCCGTCATCGGCAGCGACGACCAGGACCGCAATGTCGGTCATGTTCGCGCCGCGGGCACGCATCGAGGTGAACGCCTCGTGGCCCGGGGTGTCCAGGAAGGTGATGACGCTGTCATTGCTCTTGACCTGGTACGCACCGATGGCCTGGGTGATGCCGCCGGCCTCACCCTTGGTGACATTGGTCTTGCGGATAGCGTCCAGAATGGAGGTCTTGCCGTGGTCAACATGGCCCATGACAACGACAACGGGGGGACGCTCGACCAGATCGGCGGCGTTGTCCTCCTCCTGCACGAACAGGCGCTCCTCGATGGAGACGTGGACCTCATGCTCGACCTTAGCGTGGAACTCCTCGGCGATCAGGGCGGCGGTGTCGAAATCGACAACGTCGGAGATGGCGTGCATCTCGCCCATCTGCATGAACTTGGCAACGACCTTGGCGGCGCTCTGCTTCAGGCGGGTGGCCAGCTCGCCGACGGTGATCTCGTCGGGGATGGAGATCTTCAGCTGCGCGTTGCGGGCCTTTTCCAGCTGGATGCGCTGCAGGCGCTCGGCCTCGGTCTCACGGCGGCGGCCAAACTGCTGGCCGCGGCGGTTGTTGCGGTTGTTGAACTTTTCCTTCTTGCCGGTGGGCTGGTTCTTGCGCTTGCTGGGCATGTTGCGGCTGTCGGCCAGGTCGTCATAGCGGGCGTTGAACTTGTCAACGTTCACGTCGACGGTGCGGGTGTCAACGGACACCTGCGCGCGGTTGACCTGGACCTGCTCGGTCTTGACAGGCTCTTTAATGCCGGTATCGGCGGCCAGCTCCTGCAGGGTGACGCGCTTCTCGCTGCGCTTTTCCGCCTGCTTCTCGGGCTTGCGGCTGTCTTTCTTCTGCTCGGGCTTCGGCTCCTTCTTGGCGGCGGGCTTGGGCTGCTCCGCAGGCTTGGGCTCGGCAGCGGGCTTCTGGGCCGCGGCGGGCTGCTTCTTCGGCTCGGGCTTCTTTTCTGCCTTCGGGGCCGGGGCAGGCTCCTTGCCGCTGGCAAGGTAGGCGTCGAGGCTGTCCTCGGCGTTCTCGCGGGTCAGGGTCTCCAGCAGGACGTTGAGCTCTTTTTCCTCAAACGTGCCGGCGGTCTTATAGGCTTCGCCGGTCACGCCGGAAACGGTCTCGACGACCTTTTTGGCGGGCATGCCGAACTCCTTGGCAACATCAGCGATCTTGTATTTAAAATCCATATAGTGTGGTCCTCCTCATCAAAGGTATTTTGCGCACAGCTGTGCAAGGTGTTCGTCGGTCACGCCGAACACGGCGGCGGGCTTGGGGGTAAGCATGGCCAGGTCAGCGCTGGTCAGGGGCATCTGCTCACAGGCGACGATGCCGTCGCAGGCGTCCTTCATATGGCTGACCGTGCGCTCACTGGCGTCCGAGGTAAGCAGCACCAGGGCCACTTTGCCGCGCAGTGCGTTTTCCTGTACGCGGTCATACCCGTGCAGCAGCTTGCCGGCCTTGCGGCACAGCCCCAGTGCACCCAGCAGCGGGTGCTGATCGTTATTCATGGCTCGCCGCCTCCTTTGCACTTTGCTCCGCACAGGCGATCTCCTCGGTCAGGCGGTCATAGATACCGTCCGGGATGGGGACCTCAAATGTGCGTTCGAGCCGCTTGGCCTTGCGCGCCTTGGCAAGGCAGGCAGCCGAGGGGCACAGATACGCGCCGCGTCCCGGTGCCTTGCCGCGCAGATCAATACTGATCTCGCCCTCGGGGCTGCGCACGACGCGCACCAGTTCGCGCTTGGGGCGCTGGGCATTACAGCCCACGCACCGGCGCACGGGGATCTTTTTTTGCTTTAGCTGCTGCAACTGGCAGACCTCATTTCACAAATAATAAAGAATAAATAAGAAATAATAAATATCGGGGGTTCATCGTAGGGGCAGATCCCATATCCGCCCGCGGACGTATGCCTTGAGCAAGGCCGTCCGGGCGCATATAGAATGCGCCCCTACGTTTTGTTTTCGTCCGCAGGGAGAAAACTCCGCATTCTCTATTATTTACTATTTTTTATTTCTTATTTTAACAGCTTACTCCTCGTCCTCGCCGTAGTAGCCGGACTCGGGGCGGATGTCAATATTATAGCCGGTCAGATGGGCGCACAGGCGCACATTCTGGCCCTTGTTGCCGATAGCCAGGCTCAGCTGGTGGTCGGGCACGGTCACGCGGCAGCTCTTGGTCTCGCCGGGCAGCAGTTCGACCTTGACGACCTTGGCCGGGGACAGGGCCGCGGAGATAAACTCGGTGATGTCCTCGCTCCAGCGGATGACATCGATTTTCTCGCCGTTCAGCTCCTGGACGATCTTCTCGACGCGGACGCCGCGGGCACCGATGCAGGCACCGACGGGATCGACATCGGGGTTCTTGCTCCAGACAGCCAGCTTGGTGCGGGCACCGGCCTCACGGGCAATGGCCTTGACCTCAACGGTGCCGTCGTAGATTTCGGGGACCTCCAGCTCAAACATGCGCTTGACCAGGCCGGGATGGGTGCGGCTGATGGTGACGCGGGGGCCGCGGTCCGTTGCCAGTACATCCACGACATAGACCTGCACGGTCTGGCCCTCGGTGAAGGTCTCGCCGGGGACCTGCTCGTTGCGGGGCAGCACAGCGCTGCCGCCCTTGCCCAGATCCAGCACAACGTTGCCGCGCTCGGGGTCGATGGAGACGACGGTGGCGGCGATCAGCTCATGTGCGCGGGACTGCATCTCGCTGCACTGCAGGTTGCGCTCACCCTCGCGCAGGCCCTGACGGATGACGTGCTTTGCGGTCTGGGCAGCAATGCGGCCAAACTCCTTGGTCTTGAGGGGCGTGACCATGCGCTGGCCGACCTTGTAGCTCTTGCGGACCTTCTGGGCATCCTCCAGGCTGACCTGGGTGTGGGGGTTCTCGACCTCCTCCACGATGTCACGCAGCAGGCTGGCACGGAACGCGCCGAGCTCGGGGTCAATGTCCACAACGACATTGTCGTCCTCGACCTCGTAGTCCTTCTTGACCGCAATGACGATGGCCGCCTTGATCTTGTCGATCAGGTAGTCCTCGGGCAGGCCGCGCTCCTTTTCCAGTGCAGAAAGGGCCTCAAAAAATTCGTTGTTCGCAGTAGCCATGTTTCTGGTTTCCTCCCAATTATATTTCAAGTACACGCAATACAGTAGTTACAATCGCTCTCTTGCCTTCCCCTTAAAGGGTTTGCCTCCGTAGGGGCCGGACATGTCCGGCCCTGCACAGAAGGGCAAAATCGAGTTTGCGGGAAAGCCGCGGGCCGGGCATGCCCGGCCCCCACAAGCCAGCCCCGCAGGTCAAATCAGCCGAACAGATCCTCGTCGTCGCAGAGCTTGACGTAGCCGGCGCTCTTGACGGGGAAGGCGTAGGTCTCCTCCCCGTCGGTCAGGGTCACATTGCCGTCGGCATCCAGCCCCTGCAGGATGCCCGCATAGTCGCGGCGGCCCTGCTCGTCGGGGCGGATCAGATGCGCCGCGCACTTCTGGCCCTTGAGCTGCTCGTAGTGCTCGGGGCGGGTCAGGCGGCGGCCCAGGCCCGGGCTGCCGACCTCGAGGTAGTAGCTCTGTTCAATGGGGTCTGCCTCGTCCAGCAGCGGATCAATGGCGCGGGAGACAGCCTCGCAGGTGTCGGTGTCCAGCGGCTCATCGCGGTCGATCAGCACGCGCAGGAACCAGTCCGGGCCTTCCTTTTCAAAGCGGACATCCCACAGGCGCAGGTCCATCCCCTCAACAACGGGGCGGACGAGCGCTTCGACGACCTTGACCGCGCTGCCCTGCTGCGGTTTACCGGGTTTTGCCATAAAAATGCTCCAATCATAAAAAGAAAGCGGACCTTGCGGCCCACTTTCAGTAAAATCATCATCGAACACTAAGACTATACCACATCCGTGCGCAAAATGCAAGCCCCCGCCGGGCAGATTTGCCTTCTAACGGGCTTTTTCAGCGTGCATTTTTTGCGCAGTTTGGCGAAAACGGCGCACAACGGGCCGCTCGGCGCCGTTTTCCCCTATCTCTCATCTTGGATGTGCAGCTTGTAGGGGCGGGCATTGCCCGCCCGTGGCCGTGGGCAGCCACCGCAAAGTTCCCGGGCGGATATGGAATCCGCCCCTACGCCGTAGGGGTCGGCGTCCCCGACGACCCGGGAATGCTGCCGCTGCCGCAAAGTTCCGGCGGGCGGGCAAGGCTCGCCCCTACCCTTTCTTTCCGTGCAACCGCTTCGCAATCGGTTTCTCAACACCGTAATAGGCCGCCAACGTTACTGCAATCGCCGCGGTCCAGTACAGCGCGTGGGCCTGCTGCATCCAGACGGTGTCGCCCAGCTGGTTCGGCGGGGTGTCACCGCTCCACGCGGGCAGGTGCAGGTCGTATTTCAGGAAAACCGCCAGCATCTGATGCCAGAGGTAGAAGCTGTAGCTCAGCGCCGCGAGCCAGCTCAGCACCCGGCGCACCGGGCGGGGCAGCGTCAGCCCCAGCCCGAAGCAGACGAGCATCGCTGCTGCGGCCAGCGCCAGCGGCATCCGGTTGACCAGCTGGTACCGCTGGAACTCCGCCGCATACGCCTGTGTGCGCAGTTGCGCATTGAGCCAGACCAGCGCCAACGCGCCGAGCACCGTACAGCCCGCGCGGGGTAAAAGCCGCTGCGTCCAGCCGCCGCGGGCCAGCCGTGCAAACACCAGTGCCGCCGCCAGCCCCACGGCCAGCACGCCGCAGAACGCAGGGAACTGATTGAACAGCGAGGAATAGGCGTCGCTGCCGTACTGCGGCAGCGTCCACAGCGTATAGCCCAGCTGCACGGCGCAGAGCGCACCCAGCGTGGGCAGCGGGCGTCTGACACAGAGCGGGGCCAGCAGCGGAAACACGAGGTAAAATAGCGCAAAGACCGTCAGCGTCCAAGTGACGCCGTTGAGCAGCGTGCCTATGTAGCTGCGGGGAAAGAGCTGCTGGGTCAGCGTCAGGTGCGCGGCCAAATCGAGTCCCAGCGCACGGCTCCAACCGTGGCGTTTGAGGGCGATCAAAAAGCTGGCCAGCAGGTTCGCGTAGTAGGCAGGCAGCAGCCGCGCGGCGCGGCGGCGGTAGAAATCTGCCGGGCGGCAGCTGGGCAGCGGCTCGCCCCGCTGGCGGGCGTTCGCCCACGGCAGAAACAGGCAGAACGCCGACAGCAGCACAAGCCAGTCTACGCCGACGCTGCCCGCCCGCAGCCAGTGGGCCGGGGCCGCGCCGCTGTACCAGCTCTGCTGCCAGATGTGAAACGCACCGACAGCCCAGGCTGCCAGCACCCGCAGAAGATCCGCAGCCGCCGGGCGGTCTGCGTCAATGGGCGCGGGCGTGCGGCTCAGAACGCCCATTCGCCGTTTTCAAAGATCGTGACTTCTTCCCCGCGCTTCGTAATGCCGGTGACATGGGTATCCGCCGCGCCGATCATGACATCCTCATGGATGGCGGAGTTGTTCAGGCCCTTCTTCATCAGGTCGTCGCGGGTCATGGCAGAGCCGCCCCTGATGTTCGTCGGGTAGCCCGCGCCGAACGCAATGTGGCAGGCGGCATTCTCATCAAAGAGGGTGTTGTAGAACAGCACGCCGCTGCGGTTGATGGGGCTGGAGGCGGGCACGAGGGCGATCTCGCCGATGCGGTTCGAATTCTCGTCGGTGGAGAGCAGCTCGGCCAGCAGGTCGGCATTCTTCTCGGCACCGTGTTCCACGACAACACCGTCCTTGAAGGTGACATGCCAGCCCTCGATCAGCTGGCCGTTGTAGGCGTAGGGCTTCGTGCCGTAGACGATGCCGTTTGTGCGCTCGCGGTGGGGCGCACAGAAAACCTCCTCTGTGGGAACGTTGGCGATGAACTCAATGCCGTCCTCGGTCTTGCTGGATGCGCCCTCCCAGGTGGCGTCGTCGGCCAGACCGACGGTCAGGTCTGTGCCGTTCGAGCTGGTCATGTGGATGCGGTCCAGCTCCAGCGCGTTCATGCGGTCGCGGCGGGCCTTGGTCACGGCGACATGCTTCTGCCACGCGCCGACGGGGTCACCGGTGGAGACACGGCAGACGTCAAAAATCAGCGCCCAGAGCTTTTCGACAGCCTCGTCGAGCGGCAGCTCCGGGAACACCTTGGCGGCCCAGCCCGGAGCGGGCACAGCCGCCACGCACCACTGGACGCGGTCATTCATCGTGTACTCCTGCCAGGGCTTCATAAAGGTACGGCGCGCGAGGTTGACGCGGTTCAGCTTACCCGCATCGAGGCCCGCCAATGCCTCGGGATCCTCGGCATGGATGGCCAGCGTGCAGCAGCCGTCCGGGTCCTCGGCGTAGTCGAGGTAGCTGCGCAGCTCATAGGGCTTCATGGCAGTCAGGTCCTTTTCGTCGGCCAGTTCCATGTTCAGGCGGGTGAGCTTATCGTCCTCCCAGCGGACGACGACGGTCTTGGCCCCGGCCTCATAGCCCGCGCGGACGCAGGCATGGGCGAAGTCGGGCATCGTGACCGGGCAGCGGACGATAAAATTCTGGCGCGGACGCACATTGACGCCCACCTTGACGATAAAATCAGCGTAGAGCTGGAGGTAATGTTGGTTCATAAGGGGTGGTCTCCTTTATATAATGTTTGTTTGTATTGTAGCATAAAACGGGTGGCAATGGCAAGGTGGCGGCGGCATGAGGGCATGCCGCCCTACGGGCAGTGCGTAGGGCGGGGTGCCCTCACCCCGCCGGGGCGTCACGGACGCCGCCTCCTGCCGGGATGCCGCACGGTAGGGGCCGCACATGTGCGGCCCGCTGCCTTTCCTCAGGAAGCCGCCTGCCTTACACTACCGGGCCGGGCATGCCCGGCCCCTACCGCTCTGTCACTACCAAAAAACAGGCCGCTCGCCCGGGCAGCCTGTCGCAAAGCTTATTTTTCGACCATCATATCCGCGGCCTTGTACAGATCGCCGCAGCTCATGCAGACGACGAGGTCGCCCTTTTTGGCGTTCTGCCTGACCCAGGCGGCGGCACCCTCGAGGCCGTCCACCACGACACTGCCGGGCAGCTTGGCGGCCAGATCCTCGCTCCTGACACTGCCGTCGTCCTTCTCGCGGCCGCCCATGATGGGCAGCAGCACGACCTGATCGGCGGCACGCAGCACCTTGGCGAAATCGTCCATCAGCATCTTGGTGCGGCTGTAGGTGAACGGCTGATGCACGGCAATGACGCGGTCATAGCCCATCTCCTTGGCCGTCGCCAGCGTGGCGGCCAGCTCGGTGGGATGGTGGGCGTAGTCATCGACGATGACCGCGCCGTTGCACTCGCCCTTGATCTCAAAGCGGCGGCCCGTGCCGTGGAACTGCTCGGCTGCGCGAACGGCGTCCTCGGGCTTGAGGCCCAGCGGGCGCACGCAGCAGCACATGGCCAGCGCATTGTAAATGTTGTGGTAGCCGGGCACGCCCAGCTTGATGTGGGCGAAGTGCTCACCGAGTTCGAGGACATCGAACTCAAAGAAGCCGGGCTTGTACTCGCCGATGTTGACGGCGCGGAAACGGGCCTCCTCCTCGATGCCGAAGCTCAGGACCGGACGGTCAATGGAGTTCACGACGTCCATCGTGTTCTTGTCGTCCATGTTAAAGACGACGGTGCGGGACAGCAGCGCAAACTTCTGGAACGCCAGCTTGAGCTTGCCCATCGTGCCGTAATATTCCAGATGGTCGTTGTCAATGTTCAGGATGACGCCCACCGCGCAGGTCAGATGCAGGAAGGTCTCGTGGTACTCACAGGCTTCGATGACAACGCTCTGGCCGCTGCCGGCCTTGCCGTAGCCGCCGATCAGGGGCAGCTTGCCACCGATGACCGCCGCCGGATCCCTGCCCGCCAGCTCCAGCATTGTGGTGATCATGCCGGTGGTCGTCGTCTTGCCGTGGGTGCCTGCCACGCCAATGCTCTGGGCATGGGTACGGCTGATGTAGCCCAGCATGACGCTGCGCTCAACGGCTTTGATGCCGCGGGCGCGGGCAGCCTGCAGCTCGGGGTTATCGTCATGGATGGCGGCGCTGTAGACCACAAGGTCCGCGTTGCCGACGTTGGCGGCGTCATGCCCGATGCAGACGCGCACGCCGAGGGCACGCTCGGCCTCGGTGTTTTTGGTTTCCTCGACGTCAGAGCCGGTGATGGCATAGCCGCGGCTGTGCAGGATCTGAATCAGCGGATAGGTGCCGGAGCCGCCGCAGCCGATGAAATGGATCGTGCGGACGCCTTCGAGCAGCTTGGGGTCATACATACTAAAAACCATAACAGTGGTCACCTCAAAATTTATCCGCTGCCGTAGGGGATGGCACGCGGTATACTTAACTATATTACGGAGTAATTATACTATTTTTCTGCAACAAAATAAACACTTTTTTTGAAATTGCAGCCTGACCGACCAATTTTTGGGTAAAAGGCACAAATTCATGGAGCCAAAACACAGCAATACGTCGAGGGTGCCGCTTGCGCCGCGGCCTTGGCGGCACAAAAAACTTTTTACGGTACGATAAACGCCGCCCTTGCTCTGTGATTTTTCTGGCTTTTTCCGGCGCCGCCTGCTATAATGAAGAAAAACCGCAGGAGGGATGCAGAATGGCAAAGCTGATTTGGGGCATTGACCCGCTGGCCGTGTCACGGCTGGGACGCACGGCGAAAAAGCCGCCGTTCACGAAAAAGGAGCTGGCGCGCATCGGCATTCCGGCGCACAAGATTCCCCGCGTGCAGGAGGAGCTGGCGCGATTGACGGCAGATAAGACCCTGACCCGGGAGGAATTGGGGAGACTGGCGGAGGAAATCAGCTGGCTTTTGCTGTGAGCTTGCCTTCCCCCTCGGGGGAAGGTGGCCGAGGCCCCGCCCGAGGCCGGATGAGGGCGAAGTCGCCGCCATTGCTCCATAAACTGGCAGCCTCGGCAAGGTTTGCCCTCATCAGTCAGCGGGCGGGGCCGCTGACAGCTTCCCCCTCGGGGGAAGCCTTTTTTCGCAAACTGCCCTTGTTCCCTCCCGCAACCTATGCTATAATAAGCGTATCGTGCCAAATTCATCCGGCGCGGTGGGAAAAACGCTTTGTGTGGCAGCCAGCCATGCGGAAGGAGTAACGTAATGAAGAACAGTGAAAAGACCCTTGACATGATCGTGAACCTGTGCAAAAACCGCGGGTTCATCTATCCGGGCAGCGAAATCTACGGCGGCCTGGCCAACAGCTGGGACTACGGCCCTCTGGGTGTCGAGTTCAAAAACAACGTCAAAAAGGCATGGATGAAGAAATTCGTGCAGGAAAGCCCCTACAACGTCGGGCTGGACGCTGCCATCCTGATGAACCCCCAGACTTGGGTGACCACCGGCCACGTGTCCAGCTTCTCGGACCCGCTGCTGGACTGCCGCGCCTGCAAGAGCCGCCACCGCGCGGACAAGCTCATCTCCGAGTGTGAGCAGGGCAAGGGCGTGGACGTCGATGCCATGACCTTTGACGAGATGGACGAATTCATCGCCACCCACCCCGAGGTCGTCTGCCCCGTCTGCGGCAAGCATGACTTCACCCCCATCCGCAAGTTCAACCTGATGTTCAAGACCGCCATCGGCGTCACCGAGGATTCCTCCTCCACCTGCTACCTGCGCCCCGAGACCGCGCAGGGCATCTTCGTCAACTTTGCGAACATCCAGCGCACGACCCGCCGCAAGCTGCCCTTCGGCGTCTGCCAGGTCGGCAAAGCGTTCCGCAACGAGATCACCCCGGGCAACTTCACCTTCCGTACCCGCGAGTTTGAGCAGATGGAGTGCGAGTTCTTCTGCAAGCCCAACACCGACCTGGAGTGGTTCGCCTACTGGAAGGACTACTGCAAGAACTGGCTGCTGAGCCTTGGCATCAAGGAAGAAAATCTGCGCCTGCGCGACCACGAGCCCGCCGAGCTGGCCTTCTACAGCCGCGCCACCACCGACATCGAGTACGCCTTCCCGTTCACCGACTGGGGCGAGCTGTGGGGCATTGCAGACCGCACCAACTACGACCTGAGCCGTCATCAGGAGGCCTCCGGCAAGAGCCTCGAGTACTTCGACCCCGAGACGAACGAGCACTACATCCCCTACGTCATCGAGCCGTCTCTGGGCTGTGACCGTGTGGCGCTGGCCTTCCTGTGCGAGGCCTACGACGAGCAGCACCTCGTGGACGCCAAGGGCAAGGAGGATGTGCGCACCGTGCTGCATCTGCACCCCTATCTGGCACCGTTCAAGTGCGCCGTGCTGCCCCTGTCCAAGAAGCTGGGCGACAAGGCGATGGAGATCCGCAACGAGCTGGCCAAGGACTTCATGGTCGACTACGACGACGCCGGTTCCATCGGCAAGCGCTACCGCCGTCAGGATGAGATCGGCACCCCGCTGTGCATCACCGTGGACTTCCAGACCGTTGGCGACGACAAGGTCGAGGCCGACGGCTGCGTGACCGTCCGTGACCGCGACACGATGGAGCAGGTCCGTATGCCCATCAGCGAGCTGCGCGACTACGTGGCCAAGAAGGTTGCGTTCTGATTTAGCAGCGTTATAAAGTAAAAAACCTGCCTGCACTGATTGTGCAGGCAGGTTTTTTTTAGTTTGTGGAAAACGGTAAACGGCCAGATGTGAGAACCGAACCGGTTTACCCTACCTTCTCCACCGTCACACTGTTGACGGTGACATTTGCGTCGTCCAGCGTGTGGACGGCAGTGCGCCAGTAGTGGAGCATCTCGGTGGCCGTAAACTCAAAGGTCATTTCGTTCGGGTCGATGCCGGTGAAGTCGATGTCCAGCTTGTAGGTCTCCTGATTGATGAGGCCGTACCGGGCGTAAATATAGCTGTGGTCAAAGCCGCTGCCGGTCAGCGTGACGCGGTAGCGCCCGGGGAAAAGCGTCCATTCCTCGGTCATCATCTCGCCGCCGGTGGTCAGGGTCACACCGTCACCGCTGATGTCACCGTTGATAACATCGGAGCGTGTCAGGTTCATCTCACAGCCGGGTGTCTCGGGCGTCGGCTCCTCCTCGATGCCGTCGATGGGCTCGACGCTGCCGATCAGGATGCCATCCAGCCGGTAATAGTGCAGGTCGTAACTGTTCCGCGCCAGCTCGTCCTCGTCGATGAAGGCATAGAGCGTGTCAGCGGAAAGCTCGTTCAGCTCACCCGGCAGCGTGACCGCCGCCAGGTTGCCGTCCATGTGCGCCATGTAGAAGCTATTGGAGGTCCAGCCGTGGTCGGCGGCAAAATCCACCAGGTCCCAGAACTCGTTGTGCTCAAAGTCGAACGTTGCAAAGGCCAGATGGCTGTATTTGCCGCTCGCGGCAATGTCATCCCACGCGGGGTCCCGCAGCTGGGAGTTATTCTGGTAGAAGCCTGCGGCGTGGAAATAGCTCCACTGATTGTACAGCGTCTGCCGCAGCCCCCAGCCCTGCGCTGCCGCACAGACAGCCAGCAGCACAGCGGGGGCGCGATTGTCCCCCTCCCAGAAGCGCAGCACCAGACCGCAGCCGACGACAGCCAGCAGCATGCCCGCCAGCCACGCAAGGCGTGCGCAGGACGAGAACATGGCCCAGAAGTCCATCAAAGGCTGTGGAATAGGCACGGTGAACAGCGTGTGCCCCGCCACGGTGACGGTGTTGCCGCCCGCGGCGATAAGGTCGAGCACCAGCACGACAACGCCCGCGACCAGCCAATCCCGGTGCGCGGCAAAAAATGCTTTCGCCTTGCTAAAATGGACTGCTGCGCAGACGAGCGCCAGCACGACGGCCAGCGTTGTGCCAAGGCCCGCATAGACGATCTGCTCCCAGCTGGCAGCGATACCGGGCACGAACAGGTTGACCACATCTGCGCCGCTTAAATATCCGTTGGAGTAGCCCGCAAAGTTGACGGCAAATGCACCGAGCAAAAACAGCTCGGCCAGCGCGGTCACGCAAAATGCAGCAACAGGCAAAATTGCCGCCGGGCCGCGTTTTTGCAGGGCGCGGCACACCGCGTATCCCACAAGCACAAGACCGACCATCGGCAGATAATAGAGATGGATGCCTGCGCACAGCAGCCCCATGCCGCCCCAGATAAGGCAGGCGCGGCGGGTCGTGGGCATGAGCTCGTCACTGCGCAGCCAAAGGTAGAGTGCCAGCAGCACAAGCCAGTTGGCGGCCAGCGCCGTGTGGGCAAACATGCGGATCGTAAGCGCCGGAAACAGCACGAGCACGCCCGCGCCCAGCACGCTGCCCCACAGCTTGGCGGTCTGGCCGGGGCTCATGATGATGGCGACGGTGGCCTTGCTCTTGTCGTCCCGGCCAAATGTGGGCTGCACACCCGCAATGCGGGCAATGACCGCCTGCGCCAGCCCGCCCTGCAGGGCATAGCAGAGCAGCCCCCACCAGCCGAAATACTGGAACCGCGTGGGCAGAATCCCGCCCAGCAGCTTAAAGAACAGCGCCGCCAGCGGCAGAGAGTCCGTGAACAGCACACTGGTGCGGAACGGGTAGACCGCGTTGTAATTCGCGCCGATGTAGGGCAGATGCACCGGGCTGCGGCGGAAAAGCTCCCACCCCAGATAGTGCTGGATCGGGTCGGGGCTGAGGCTGTTCAGGATCCAGTCAACGTTCGTCGGGTCAAGCACCCGCACGCCGTAAACAGCCAGAAAGACCAGCACCCCCAGCAGTGCGCCGGTCAGCGGCCAACGGTATTTTTTCAATGCTTTCATCTGATTTTCAGCGGACAAAGGTCGTGGACAGCGTGGTGGACCAGCTCTCGCCCTTCTTCAGGATCGCGGCGCAGGGGCGCTGCTCCCAGTCGATGGGGCCGTTTTCCTCGCCGGGCAGGCTGTGCCACGGCTCAATGCAGATAAAGTGCAGCGGCTTCTTGGGCGCGGACCAGATCAGGGTGTACGGGAAGTCGGAGACATCGCAGATGACGCTGCGGCCCGTGTCCTTTTCGATGACAGAAACATGCGCACTGCGCAGGTTGACCATGGCGTGGCTGTCGTTGTCAAACAGGTCGTCGGTCAGTTGGATAGCCTCGACGTTGCGGGCCAGGTAGTAGCTCTGACCGTTGAGCAGACCGTTGGGCTGAGCACTGACGCAGAGCGGCGACTCGACGCCGTCAAACCGGATCTCGTAGTCCTCGGTGACGTGGCGGTCATCGAAGGGCAGCGCAAAAGCCGGATGGTAGCCGATGCCGAAGCAGAGCTTGTCCTCGACGGGGTTCTCGACGGTCAGTGTGTGGTGGACGGTCTCCCCCTCCAGCGTGAAGGTGGAGCGCAGCACGAAGGCATACGGCCACTTGGGCAGCGTCTCGGCGTTCGCGTGCAGCTCAAACTCCAGCAGATTGTCGGCGTGATGGGTCATCGTGTGTTCGACATCGCGGGCAAAGCCGTGCTGACCGCCTGCGTACTCCACACCCTTAGCCAGCATTTTGCCGCCGGTCAGCTTGCCTGTGTACGGAAAAAGAATCGGCGCATGACGTTTCCAGACCGCAGGGTCGGCCTGCCAGAGCAGCTCGGCCCCGGTGGGCTTATGGATGACACTGACCGGCTCGGCACCGTGGGAGTCGACAGTCAGGCGCAGAATGTCGTTTTCAATACTGTATTGCATGGGGAATCCTCCTTTTTAAATATACAAATTGTATAGTATACAGACTGGAGATGCTAAAAAGCCTTCCCCCGTGGGGGAAGGTGCTGAACGAAGTGAAGCGGATGAGGGGCAAGTGTGCCGCAGCGACTCGTGAACGGGTGGTGTTGGGAAGCCTGGCCCTCCTCAGTCAGCGGGCGGGGCCGCTGACAGCTTCCCCGGGGGGGGAAGCCTTTTTGTATCAAAGCGGCAGCAGCTGCAGCAGCATACCCGTCGCAGCGCCGACGGCCCAGAGCAGGCCGGTCATGAAAAGGTTCTGCTTCCAGCTGGGGTTGACGCGCCAGAGCACAGCCAAGCCGACGCCCGCACCGGCGGTCAGGCCGGCGAACAGACTGCCGAAGCTGATGGCTCCCTGCACGTAGAGCTGGGCCAGCAGCACGCTGACCGCGCAGTTGGGCACCAGGCCGACCAGCGCCGTCAACATCGGCTGGAAGATGCCCATGCCGGACAGCGCCGCCGTGATGGGCTCCTCGCCGAAGCCCTCAAACAGCAGACTGATGATAAAGCTGAACAGCAGGATGAACACGAAGATTTCCAGCGTGTGGCGCAGTGCCGCCATAAAAATGCTGCTCGATTCCTCATGTTCCTCGTGGCAGTCGACGTCGTCGGCATGGCCCTCGTAACCGCCGTAGAGGGAGTGCGGCAGAACGTGGCGCAGCGGGATGTCCAGCAGCCAGCCGCCCACAATGGCAAACGCCACCTTGCAGGCCAGCAGCAGCACGAGCGTGACCCACTGGGACGGCTCCGCCGCCAGCAGCGGGATGGCCTCGTCGCTGGTCGCGATGAACACCGCCAGCAGCGTACCGGGCGTGATGACCCGACTTGCGTACAGGTTGGAGGCCACCGCACTAAAGCCGCACTGCGGCACACAGCCCAGCAGCGCACCGGGGATGAACCCCCAGCGCCCGCCGCCTGCGAGGGCCCCCTCGATGCTCTCACCGTGATGGCGTTCGAGCCACTCGATCAGCAGGTAGGCCAGATACAAAAACGGCAGCATTTTCACGCCGTCGATCAATGCGTCCAGAAGTGCGTCTATAAACAATTCCATGAATACCTCTCTATAATGGGTCACTGAAAGCTGCGCAGCAGGCGGACCGCCGGGCGCACAGCCTTATCCGGAATGCGGGCGCGGAACCGCGCCACCGTGCGGGACGAGAACGGCACCGCGTCGGTGAAGCTCTCGAACCCCAAAAAATATTGCAGGTAGGGGCTTTCCTGCACCAGCGCCACGACCTCGCGGTCCGACGCCGCATAGTGCAGCTGGATGATCCGGCAGCCCAGCGCCACGCGGGCGGGCAGCGCCACCTTGCCGCCGGGGGCAAACAGCGCACTGTAGGCTTTTTCAAAGCCATCCCAGTCGATGGCGGCAGCCAGCCGCACCCAGCGGTTGGCGTTGCACAGCTCGCCGTGGTAGGGCGGCAGATAGTCGTAGATCGACATCTGTTTTTCGCGTGCACGGTACATTGGGGATCCCCTTTCCTAACATCATTCTGTGCTGCCTTAGCGCTGCATCAGCGGGAAGAACAGCGTAATGACCAGCCAAGCGGCCTGATACAGCACAATGCCGATCAGGGGCAGCGCGACAATGCCGCCGGTCAGTGTCATCAGCACACCCACCGCGGTGCTGGCCAGCACCGAGAGGGTCAGCGCGTAGGAGGCGTACTTCTCGCCCTGGGCGGCCCCTGCGGCAGCGACCAGGCCGCCGACCAGACTGCGGAAGCTGCCCAGATGCAGCATACTGCCCTCACTCTCGGGCAGCCAGGCCACCGCCGGGGCAACAGCCTCGTGCTCGGCGCCCGACAGCACCTTGACCGAGCCGGTGGGCAGGCCGTAGGCAGTCTCCAGCAGCCGGACATCACAGTTGAAGTCGTCGCAGTCCACAACAAGGTACATTCCCGTGCGGTGCACGAGCTCCAGATCCGCGGCGATCTTGGGGTCGCTCTGGTACGCAATACGGAACATGGCGTACAGCTTGCCCGCTACCGCCATATACACGATGCGGCGCTGGTTCAGCGTGTAGTGCTGCTCATACTCCTGGCTGGGCACCTTGATGCCGTAGTCCATCATCATGGCGCGGTTGCCCAGGATCACGCGCTCCTTGCGGATCCAGCCCATATAGCCCTTGCCGGGCACAGCCTGACGATCCGTGACCTTTTCCAGCAGGCTCTTGCTGGCGACCATGCCGGTAAAGAGCTTGTTCAGCGTCGAGTCCGTATCGGCCAGCATCGAGGCCGCATAGATAATGGCGGTGTCAATGTGCTCCATCTTGACGGGATGAATGTCCCGCAGCGTGACGCACCCCTCCGGGAAGAGCTGGCGCGACGTGGCCTGCACAACATTGATGCGGCCCAGCTGACGGATGTCCCGCCAGCCGGGGATGACCGCGCCGACCTTGTAGGCGCGCTGCTGCATCATGCGGGCCGGTACCGCCGACATCAGCGTACCGGCCAGCGGCGCGGCCAGGCAGAACAGGCTGGTCATGGCCGTGGCCGCCGTGGCTGCGCTTTTGGACGTAATAAGCGTGAACAGGAAGGCCGCCAGACCGCAGCCGCCCAGCAGCCAGACAAACTGCTGCTGGTTCTTATCGCTGGTGCCGTGGGCGGCACTGTTGGTCAGAAAGCTGCGGAAGATCTGGGTCGGGCGGGTGACGAGCACGCAGGGATGCGGCTCGGACAGCCCCTGCGAGATCGCACGCAGGGCTCCGGCGTCCTTCAGGCGGTAGGCAACGGCGTAGCCATCCTGCCCGCTGACGCTCTCAAAGGCATCGCAGACCGTGGCCGCGTTCAGGGCGTGGCCCGCCGCGTTCATGCAGAGCATCAGCGCTGCCGGACCGGCCAGCATCAGCGTGCCGTCGGTGTAACCGCCGGTGGCCAGAACGGCCAGGCACTGCACCGCAGCACCCAGCGCCGGTAAAATCGAAAGACTGTCCGGCGAGGGGGTCTTGCCCAGTCCCCTGAAGCCGTCCAGAAAAGTCCGCCAGTTGACGGCGCAGCTGACCAGCAGCAGCACGAGCAGCGCCGCCGGGTAGACCATGGGGTCGTTCAGGGCGGCGGGGCGCACCGGCAGCAGTGCCAGCACGATCATGACAAGAGACATCGCACCCGAGACGATGCAGGCGATGCCTGCCCGGGCACGCTTTTTCGCCAGCAGAGCGCGGATCGCCGGGGCGTCCTCGGCACGCTCATACTCGCGGCTGTGGGGCACGGGGATCTCCGCTGTGTCAAACGGGGAGGCGGCGTTGTCCTCAGTCTCGTCGTCGGCGCGGCCCGTCAGGCGGGCAGCGGCCTTTTTGACCTCTGCCGCCGTCGGGATGCGGGCGCGGGTGCGGGTGGCTGCGGGGTCATCCGCCAGCGAGTCCGTCAGCCGCGCCGCAGCGCTGTCATAATCGCGCGTGTCCCCTGCCGGCTGCTGCGTGTTGATGGCCGCGGCGATGCCGTTGACAAAGGAGGCCGTATCCGGCGCGGCGGATGCCTGTGGGTTCAGGTTCTGGGTGTAGCCGCTGTGGGCGGGCTGCGCCGGGGCCGGGTCCAGCCTTTGGGTAAAGCCGGTGTGGGCAGGCGCGGGGGCCTGGCTGCCCGCGTTGGCCGGACTGCCGGGCGCAGGTGCGGCGGGCATATCGATGCGCTGCGTAAAGCCGCTGTGCGCCGGGGCGGACGGAGCCGTCCCGGAGGCACTGTTTTGGGTATAACCGGAATGTTCCGGGGCCGTCGGCGTCAGGTGGATGTTCCCGGTCAGCGTGTTGACCAGCGTGTCCACGTCGTCCCACTGGCGGGGCACGGGCCACTGGCCGGTGCCGTCGAGCTTTGCAACGGCAGCTGACTCGTCATAGGCATCCGCCGCGGGGGACGTCTGCACGGGCGCTGCGGGCTGCACCGGCGCGGGAGCCGGGCGGCGCTGCGGGCGCACGGCGTTGTAGGCGGCCATAAAGTCCTGCGTGCTGTCCACGGGGACGGCGTCCAGCCCGCCGATCTGCATCGTGTAGCCGGTGGACGTCTGGCTGCGGGGCGTCTCGATGGGCTCGCCCACAGGTTCCCCACTGCGCTGCGGCACAGGCTGCGGCGGCGGGGCCTTCTGGATCTTCTGGCCGGGGGTGAACTCCACGGTGTTCTTCTTTTTGCGGTAGATCGTGCCGGTCATGCCGGAGGGCGACGGCGCGGACGGGTGGTTTTTGGCATAGCCCACCGTGCCCTGGATGATCTCCACGGTATGGCCGCTCTCCTCCGCGGCGCGGCGGGCCGGGCGGGTGTACTTGCTGCGCCAGACCTCCTGCGTGGAGGTTTCCTCCTGTGCAGGCGGCACGAGCGGCTCCGGCTGCACAGGCACAGTTGCCGCAGAGGGCGTCTGCACAGGCTGCTGCGGAGGCACGGCAGCTCCCGGGCGGTACGGGGAAGGCTCCTCGGCGCGCTCCTCGGGGATCATCAGCTCCTCGGTCTCCTCCTCGCGGTCAAACAGGCTGCCGAAGAAGCCGTGCTTTTTCGCAGAGCGGGCGGGCTGGGCCGGGGTCGGCTCAAGCTCGGCATCGGGATAGTACTCCTCCTCGGGCTCCGCCTGCCCGACGGCTCTGCCGCCGCCCATCGTGACGTTGATAGGCTCAAAGGCACCCGTATCCTCGGCGTGCTTTAAGCCGAACAGGCTGCGTTTCTTCTTGCCGGGCTCGTGCAGGCGTCCGTTTTCATCGGGCACGACGGCCACCGAGGTGCCGAAGAATCGCTTGAACTCGTTCTTGCCCTGGTCCAGCGACTCGGCATCGCCGCCGGGGGCCATCTTACCGAGAAAGCCCTTGATGATGCCGGTGCCGGTGGTGTCCCCGCTGAAGGTCTGCGTGCCGGTCTTGTCCACCGTCGGCAGCGGCTGCTCCGGCGGGCGGGTCGTCCGTGCGTCGGGCTGCACCGGCTGCGGGTCAGGCTGCTGCACCGGGGTATACGGGCGCGGCTGTGCCGGGGCGGGCGCAGGCTGCGACACCGGCTTTTGCAGCAGGTCATCCAGCGCGTCTCCCTCCGGGAAGGCGAGTTTGTCCTCGGGCAGCGGCTCGTCAGGCAGCGATAAAATGCCTACGCTGCGCAGGATCTCATCGACCTGGTGGTCGGTGACGCTGTCCCGCAGACCGGCCTGCGCCTGCTGCATATTCAGTTCTTCCAGGATCCGGTCAACCGAATCATTGGTACGTTTGCTTGGCATGTTGATTCCTCTTTAGTAAAAGGACGGCTTTCCTGCCCCGCTCTCCGGGGGCCAGGTGGAATTTACTTCTTTGCAAGACGGCGGCGCATGACATCATAGCACAGGATGCCCGCCGCAACGCTGACGTTGTAGCTGTCAACGCCGGTAGCCTGGCCGGGGGCCATCTCCAGCGTGACGGCAGCGTCACACAGCTTGCGGGTCAGCGCGCCGGGGCCGCCGCCCTCACTGCCCAGGACCAGCGCCACCGGGCCGGAGAGGTCCGTTTTTGCCAGCGGGGCACCGCCGAGGTCCGCGCAGTAGACGAAGATATTGTGCTCCTTGATCGTGCGGATAGCCTGGGCCAGGTTGGACACGCGGGCAATGGGCAGACGGGCCGCAGCACCGGCGCTGGCCTTCATGACCGTACCGGTCACGCCGACGCCGCCGCGCTTGGGGATGACCACGCCGTGCGCACCGCACAGGTAGGCGGAGCGCACGATGGCCCCCAGATTGTGCGGGTCCTCGACGCCGTCGCACAGCACCAGAAAGGGCTGCTCGCCCCTGGTCTCGGCAGCGCGGAACAGATCGTCCAGCGCGGCGTACTCGACCTCGGCGGCGCGGGCGGCCACCCCCTGGTGGTCCGGCGTGCCGCACATTTTCTGCAGCTTATTGCCCGGCACCCGCTTGACCACCGCGCCGCTCTCCTTGGCCAGGGCTGTGTAGTAGCCCGCCACGGCCTGGGGCATCGTGTCCGTCAGGTAGACCGTATCCACCGCGCCGCCGCTCTTGAGCAGCTCTGTCACGGCATTCTTGCCCCACACAAGGGTATCGGTGCGCTCGGCGCGCTCAGGCGCCTGCTCGCGGGCGAATCTTTCCATAGCATCCTCCATCTGGCTTGTAAAATCGGCCATAAGCCGACAGTAACCGACTATGCTTTATAATCAGATAACAGTATAACACAAAGCGGGGGCATTTGTCATCTTTTTTTACAGCTTTTGGGCGCATGCGGCGGCAATTTTACAAGTTTGCCGGGCAAAATGCGCCAAAAGTGCAAATGCCTTTTGCACCTTGTCGAAACAGCGCTGTTTATACAAAGCGTAGAGGACGCACCGCTTTTCCACCTGTTGAAAACTCTGTGGAAAGTGTGCAAAACCTGCTTTGTGATGGGCTTTTCCACCGTTTCCACAGAGTTTTCAACAGCCGTTGTGGAGAAATTTTCCACATAACAGCCCGGATAAACCGCGCTGTCAATCTGGAATAATGCTGATTTTGGCCGTTTTTCCGCCCCGTTCCCTGACAGAATTTACAAATTTGCCACAAATTCCGCAGGTTTTGCCCCCTGGTGACAAAAGTACATCCTCCGCAGCGAAAAAACCTGTTGATTTTTTGTCAAAGTCAGGTTATAATAAGCTTGATGGCGCACCGGACCTCGGTACGTCAACCACTGATAACGTTTTACGTGGAGGTATGAACTATGCTGGTAAATGCTACCAATATGCTGCTGAAAGCGCGCGATGGCCACTATGCAGTCGGTCAGTTCAACATCAACAACCTGGAGTGGACCAAGAGCATCCTGCTCACTGCGCAGGAGATGAACTCCCCTGTCATCCTCGGTGTCTCTGAGGGCGCAGGCAAATATATGACGGGCTTCAAGACCGTGGCTGCCATGGTCAAGGCCATGGACGAGAGCCTGGGCATCACCGTTCCCGTTGCCCTGCATCTGGATCACGGCACCTATGAGGGTGCGAAGGCCTGCGTTGCCGCCGGCTTCACCTCCATCATGTTCGATGGCAGCCACTACTCCATCGACGAGAACGTCGCCAAGACCACCGAGCTGGTCGCCCTGGCCCATGACCACGGTCTGTCCATTGAGGCCGAGGTCGGCTCCATCGGCGGCGAGGAGGACGGCGTCATCGGCATGGGCGAGGTCGCTGACCCCGCTGAGTGCGCCAAGATCGCTTCTCTGGGCATCGACTTCCTGGCTGCCGGCATCGGCAACATCCATGGCAAGTACCCCGCCAACTGGAAGGGCCTGGACTTTGTCGCGCTGGACAAGATCCACAACGCCACCGACAACATTCCTCTGGTCCTGCACGGCGGCACGGGCATCCCTGACGAGATGATCAAGAAGGCCATCTCCCTGGGCGTCTCCAAGATCAACGTCAATACCGAGTGCCAGCTGAGCTTTGCCGATGCTACCCGCAAGTACATCGAGGCCGGCAAGGATCTCGAGGGCAAGGGCTTTGACCCCCGCAAGCTGCTCGCTCCCGGTGCCGAGGCCATCAAGGCTACCGTCCGCGAGAAGATCGAGCTGTTCGGCTCCGCCAACAAGGCTTGATTTCCTAGCCGCTGCTTAAAATAAACACCACCGCCCGCAGGTATGGTTTAGCACCACGCCTGCGGGCGGTTGTTTATTTTGGAATAACTTTTTCTAACTCCGTATGATTTATCTTTCTGGGTTTGCTTCCTGCAAATTTCTCCACAATTCCCAGCCGTTCCAAATCGTCAACAATTCTGCCAGCGCGCGCATATCCCATACCGAATTTTCGCTGAAGCAGTGACACGGATACTGTATCTCTATTTATACAGAATTTCAACACATCTTCCATTTTTTTATCGCACTTAATTTCATTCTATTGGATTTCTTTATAGGCATTATTATTCACCTGCACACTATTTTCCGTTGTTTCGCGTTTAAAGAAATAATTTGTCAAATACTCATAAATATTAGGGACTGTCTGCCTCACCGGGACCGGCTCATCTTTTAGGTATACAGCCGGTTCTCCATCTTCTTCATCAATCGAAATAATCAGCAATTCGTCATCACTTGTTATTTCATTCTTTTTTTCGTTGTATTGAAAATGAGGATATGTGTTCATCAACTCCGTGAAAAAAAGTCGTGCGTTTTCTTTTTTCCTCAAATCAGTATCTACATTGCCGGTGTCAATCTCTTTGACCTGATAAGATGTATCCCCTAAAAACGCCATGCTTTTATCCACGGCTGCCTGTATGGCATCTTCACGAATCGTTATCTTCTCTTGAATGCTATTATAAATTCTATTCGACACAGGTATTCCGGCCCGTGAAAACTCTTCAAGCTGCGACGGACTTACCCAGTTAATCTTATCAAGCCAGTCGTCAATAAAGCTGACAATATACGCCTCCTTCGTACCGCCTGCGGCTTCACCTCGCAAGCCACGACCAATCATTTGCGTCATCAAAATTTTTGAGGTTGTCGGCCGTGCCAAAAATACTGTATGGGTTTTGGGCAAGTCTGTTCCCTCTGTCAAAATCATTACATTAATCAAAACATCTAGTGGGCCATTTTTGAATAGCCCTATCTTTCTCGCATTATCTTCATCTTCCAGTGCAATCTGTGTATTATATCCTTTACTAATGACTACCTCTGCCTTTATCCCTTTGTTTGCAAACCTATGACTCAAATCCACAGCTTGCGTCCGATTCAATGCAAACACAATCGTCTTTCCATATTTTTCACGATAGTCATAATATGTCTGAACTATTGTTTGGTTTCTCTTGGCATTTGCCGCAATCTCCTCAGCAAATAAATCAGGAATTGCATCATTTTTATTTATTTCTTTTATCTCTTTTTCTGTAAGTTCTCCGTCAATCTGACTGTTTGTATATACTTCCTCTAAAATAGGCTTTGCTAATATTCTTTTTTGAATCAACCCCTGTAAATCTGCTTTGTATAGTATATTATCCTTAAAGACCTTTTCAAGCAACCATGTTTCACTTTCGTTTGTTCGATAAGGAGTTGCAGTAAGCCCTATTGTCTTTAGTCCGCGATGCTCTTTAGCTGCAATCCATTGCCGCAGATAATTATACACTTTTTGGTAAGTATCGGCAGCAGCATGGTGGCATTCATCTATAACAAAATACACCATACCAGTATAGTTCCACAGCCATTTTCCCAAAACTGTTGTAGGATCCTGCAAACTGTTTATCATAACGATTAAGACATCGTCTTTTGGGGAAACCTGCGATGGTTCATCATGTTCGCCTGATACAATGCGCATACTATATTCTGCAACATCTGTCAACAAATCTTGCGTAGCGCATTTTTCAAATGCACTATACGCTTGTTCAAGCAACTGCTTTCTGTGTGCAACCCATATAATTTTGGCATGCCTATTGATAGCATTCTTAGTTAGCCAATAGGATGCTGTAATAGTTTTTCCACCACCCGTAGGCAAAACAATTATACCGCTAAATTCTCCACCTATATTCGCTTTATTCAGCGCACACATAGCCTCTTTTTGATGATTGTACAGAACAACACTTGAATCATGTGCCTTTCTTTGAATTCTCGCCATCGTAATCACTCCTACTGATGCTTTTAACACCTACTCAAATTCGTTCCTATGCTGCTGAAAAAACTCCCATGTTGCCCTTACATTCTCCAATTCCGTCCACTTCCGTGTTGTGACCGGCTCGGCATCCAAATCGTAAATCCGCGCTCCCGGCATCGCCAGCAAAAACGGCGAGTGGGTCGCTATGACAAACTGGCAGTTATAAAACCGCGCCGAATCATGCAAAAACCGTGCAAGCTCCAGCTGCCGCTCGGGTGAAAGACTGTTTTCCGGCTCGTCCAGCAAATACAGCGCGTTCTCGCGGATGCGTTCGCTGAACACGGCCAATGCGCTCTCGCCGTTGGAGCGGGTGCGCACATTGGCGGGCAGCGTGCGGCGTGCCATCTGGGATTGGCTGTATCGCCGCGCGGCGCTTACCTGCTTGAGCCGGTCATAGTCCTTCATGCCGTGCATCTGAAACTTTTCCCGCCGAAGGTCGTTGTAATCCGCAAACATCTGCTCACGCCGCGTGTCCACGCCATCGTTCAGCGCCCGCAGATCGAGCATATAATCAAACACATCGTCACTTGTCAAAATCATGCTGCCCGTGGGTATGGGGCGCATAGTCCGCGGCTCACACAGGCGCGCATAATCGTCAAAAAAAGGCGTGCGATTATACTCTGCGCGGCGGTAAAGCCGCAGGGCATCGGCCATTACATTTAATAAAGTCGTCTTGCCGCTGCCATTGCCGCCGTACAGAATCGTGATCTCAAGAAAATCCAGCTCGGGCAGCGTGCGGCCCTCGAACAATCCAAACGGATAGTACGAGTCATAACAGGTCTGCCTCGCGCGCGGGCTGAACGCCATGTAGTTCGCTTCTTGTGCCCGGTCTGGGAACCGGAACCCGGAAAGATATACCATAATTGCTCCTCCTGCCCCCATTGTAACACAGTTGTGCGCGTTTGCATAGCGTGGGGCAGGAGGTGTTTTTATATGTCCAAAGGCAGTATACTGATCTATACCTCTGCCGCCGGGCAGGCCGCGCCGCTGCCCGGCGTGACCCTGACCGTAACGGATGCGGGCGGCAGCGTCCGCGCCCGGCTCGTCACCGATGCGGACGGCTTTGCCGAAGCCGCCGACCTTCCCGCCCCCGATGCCGCCTACAGTCTGGACGCCGCCAACACAACGGTGCAGCCCTACGCGCTCTACCGCATTGAAGCTGCATTGGACGGCTGGCAGCCCCTTGTGCTGAACGGCGTGCAGGTCTTTGACGCCCAGCAGACCGTGGCGCGGCTGAACCTGCTGCCCGCAGGGGCGGCCCCCGCTTCCGCCGTCAGCCGCACGGGGGAGGTCGAGACCGACATCGTCACGATCCCGCCGCACACCCTTTTTGCCGGGAACGGCGGCAGCGGCCCCGCGCCGGAGGAACTGCTGCCCGGCAGCGTGCTGAACCGCATCGTCGTGCCGAAGAAGATCACAGTACACCTGGGCAAGCCGTCGGCCAACGTCCGCAACGTAACGGTCAGCTTCCAGTCCTATATTGCCAACGTCGCGTCGAGTGAGGTCTACCCTACCTGGGATAGCGCACCCGGCACACGGCGCACTTCTATTTAAAAGCTCCACCGAAGCTCTATACGGCGTGTGCCGTCCTGCGGCGGATAAACGGTAATGCTTTGCAGCAGGGCCGCGGCCTGGTCCTGCGTCAGCTGCCCCGGCGCAGCGGCATAGCGGGACAACTGGTTTTCGACAAGCGCCTCGGCGTCGCACAGCGGCCAGTAGGGCTGGCCCGGGCAGGCGGTCTTGCTCCGGCGCGCCGTGCGGCAGCGGAAGTACCGCCGCGCCGCCGCGCCGGTCAGCTCCATCTTGCCTCCGCAGACACCACACCGGACAAGCCCGGCCAGCGGGTGGCGCGCTGCCGCTGTCTGTCCGCCATGCGCCGCCAGCCGCGCCTGCACCGCTGCAAAATCCGCCCGGCTGATGAGCGGCACGTGGGTGCCGGGTACGATGATCCAATCCTCCCGCGGCAGGCGGATGACTCTGCGGGACTTGTAATTCAGCTTGCGCACGCGGCCCTGCTCCAGATCGCCCGCATAGGTCTGCGTGGACAGAATGCGCCGCACCGTTGCCTTACACCACAGCGGCGCGGGCGTGGGACGCGGCTGGCCAGCACTGACCGCGCGGTAGGCGGACGGCGGCGGCACGCCCTGCGCGTTGAGGGTCCGGGCGATCCTGCCCGCGCCGTTTCCCTGCAGGTACAGCGCAAATATCTGCCGCACGATCTGCGCGGCGGGTTCGTCCGGGAGCAGACGGCTGTGATCCTTCGGGTCCTTCCGGTAGCCGTAGAGCGCAAAGCTCGCAATGTAGCTCCCGCTGCGCCGCTTGTGGTCCAGCACAGCCCGCACATTCCCGGACAGATCCTCCAGGTACCACTCATTGATAAGTCCGTTGATCTGGCGTGCCTTTTTGCCTGCCGGGTCACAGGTATCCACATGGTCCAGCACCGCGATGAACCGCACGCCCCATTCCGGGAACAGCCCGTGCAGATATTTTTCTACCAACTCCATGTCACGGGTGAACCGCGACTGCGTTTTTGCCAGAATGACCTCAAATCTGCCCGCCCGCGCATCGACCAGCATCGCGTTGAAACCGGGCCGCGCACGGTCAATGCCGGAGTAGTCCTCGTCGGTGTATACCCTAAAAATGCGGTAGTCGTGCTCCGCAGCCCAGGCCAGCAGCAGCGCCCGCTGGTTGCGGATGCTCTCGGACTCGCGCGCGGTCTTTTCCTCGTCCTCCTTGCTCAGGCGGCAGTAGACCGCTGCCCAGCCCTTACGCGGGGGCATCGGTACCGCCGTCCTTTGGGCCGTTTATCAGCCGCAGCTGTTGTAAAAGGCGTTCAAGGTTTCGCCGCCGCTCCTCCTCGGTTTCCGACTGGAAAAACTCGATAACGGTATACTGCATTCTCACCCCTCCCCTGCTGCATTGTACGCCGCATCCTGCCCAGGCAGCACAAAAGCGGCACAGCCTTCGCCGTGCCGCTTTTTCCTATCGAATCTGACGCATTACGCCATATAAGGCGCAATAAAATCAAACACCGTATCCCAGTAGCTGTCCCCCAGCGCGTACATGGCCTCACCGTGGCCCGCGCCCTCAGCGGTCAGCTCGGCCTTGTTGTCGCCGGGCTTGGCATTGTACAGTGTATCCATCATCTCGTAGGGGATGAAGTCGTCCGCCGTGCCGTGGATGAAGAGCATAGGCTTTTCGCAGTGCGCTACCTGCGCAAGGGCGCTCGCCTCGGTGAAGCTGTACCCTGCGCGCAGCCTGGCGACACCGCTGGCCGTATACAAAATCGGGAACTCCGGCAGCCCGAACCGCAGCTGCAGCTCACTGGAAAAAATATCCCACACACTGGTGTAGCCGCAGTCCTCCACGAAGGCTTTCACATTGTCGGGTGTGCTCTCCCCTGCCGTCATCATCGTTGTAGCCGCTCCCATTGAGATGCCGTGGACGACGATTTTTGCTTCGGGGTCCTGCTCGATAATATAGTCGATCCATTGCAGGACATCCTTGCGATCCAGCCAGCCCATGCCGACATAGTCGCCCTCGCTCTCGCCGCAGGCCCGCAGGTCGGGTGCGATCACTTGATAGCCAGCTTCATAATAGGGCGCTGCCAACTGCAGCGCGCCTGTGTAGTCACCGCGGTATCCGTGCAGTACAAGGGCCCAACGGTGCGTGTCAGCGGTCTCTGCATTGGCGTAGTAAACGCCGTGCAAGGTCAGGCCGTCGTCCGCGGTCAGGGTCACATCCCGGCCAGGGTGTTCCTTCGTGAAAGTATCGATCTTACTTTTATATGCCGCGCGGTTGTCCTCCATGACCGCCTCAACACTGTCCGCCGGTGCATCCACCTCCAGTGCCACCTCTCGGTCACCACCGTTGCCGCTGCGGCCAATCGCATAATTGACCAGATAATTACTGATAAATACCAGCGCCGCAGCCAACGCAACGACCACTACGCCCGCTGCGATTAGAAGTTTCTTTTTCGTGTTTGCTTTCGTTTTCACTTTGCTTTCCCTTTCTATCATTGCATGATTGCTCAACAATAGTTGCCAGTATACCGCAGAGTTCTTGATTTGTCAACAGTATAAATAAAAAAGTAAAGCTGGGCGCTCTTGCAGGCGTATCGTTTCCTCCCTCCTGTTGCTGTACCCGCTTGCGGCAGTAACAGGCTTTCCGAAGAATCCCTGTAGGGGCCGGACATGTCCGGCCCGCCGCCTTCCTCTACCGTCCTTTTCCATTTCCGGCACTCTGCATAAACAAAAAAGCCCGCTCAAATCTGAGCAGGGCTTAAAGAGAAGCCGGCATCTACCTATTTTCACAGGCCGTTTCCAGCCAACTATCTTC
>OIWM01000787.1_pt1 | contig 36069 bp, 28 predicted proteins | sample 1587451 | NCBI WGS metagenome assembly OIWM01 (sample SAMEA3888907, study PRJEB22519) | human gut metagenome | biome: human gut; feature: human-associated habitat; material: faeces | place: Denmark | collected 2011
AAACGTTCCTTTCGCAGGAAGTTTCGAGGTTTAGCAAACCTCGATTCAGCTCACCGCAATGGCAGCTTCGCACCGCAACAATTAAAATCTTTTTAAGAAGAGCATCGAGGTTCTGCAAACCTCGAATCAGCGCACCCAAACAACAACTTCGCACAAACAAACTTAAATCCTTCCGCCGCCCGGCGGCTATATCTTTGTTGCTTCCGCAACAATTTTTGCCGCCTTGCAGCATACAAAAAAGCCCACCTTTCGGTGGACTTTTTTGCTGTCAATGCAATTATTTCTTAAGATTAGCTTCGAGGGTTGCAAGCTCGTCAAGAAGACCCTTCGGCATGGTGTCGCCGATCTTGGCGTAGAACGCCTTGATGCTGTCGAGGTCGGCAAGCCAGCTCTCGGTATCCACCGTGAGCAGATCCTTCATGGTATCGGCGCTGATATCAAGACCTTCGGTATCAATATCCTCCGGCTTCGGCAGATAGCCGATAGCGGAATCCACAGCATCAGCCTTGCCTGCGCAGCGGTCGAGGATCCAAAGAAGTACGCGGAAGTTGTCGCCGAAGCCCGGCCAAATGAAGTTGCCGTCCTTATCGGTACGGAACCAGTTGACGTGGAAGATCTTCGGAGCGTGTGCAGCCTTTTCGCCCATTTCGAGCCAATGTGCGAAGTATTCGCCCATGTTGTAGCCGCAGAACGGAAGCATAGCCATCGGGTCACGTCTTACGACACCGACTGCACCGGCAGCGGCGGCAGTGGTTTCAGAAGCCATGATAGAACCGACGAACGTACCATGCTGCCAAGAACGTGATTCGTATACCAGCGGAGCGGTCTTTGCACGACGTCCGCCGAAGATGATGGCTTCAAGCGGCACACCGGCCGGATTGTTGAATTCCTTGGAAATGCACGGGCAGTTGATTGCCTTTGCGGTGAAGCGGGAGTTCGGATGAGCGCCGCAGGTGCTCTTGTCCTTTTTGTCGTACTTGGTGTAATCCCACTTATTGCCCTTCCAGTCGATGGCGTTCTTGGGAGGATTGTTGTCAAGGCCTTCCCACCAAACGGTGTTGTCATCGAGGTTATGCACAACGTTGGTGAAGATGGTATCTCTCTTGGTGGTAGCAAGTGCATTCGGGTTGGACTTTTCGTTGGTACCCGGTGCAACGCCAAAGAAGCCGTTTTCCGGGTTGACAGCGTACATTCTGCCGTCCTTGCCGATACGGATCCAAGCGATATCGTCGCCGACGCACCATACCTTGTAGCCCTTATCGCGATACATTTTCGGCGGAATTAACATAGCGAGGTTGGTCTTGCCGCAAGCCGACGGGAAAGCAGCCGAAACATACTTGGTTTCGCCGTTCGGATATTCCACGCCGAGGATGAGCATATGCTCAGCCATCCAGCCTTCTTTTCTGCCGAGGTACGAAGCGATTCTGAGAGCAAAGCACTTTTTGCCGAGCAGAACGTTTCCGCCGTAACCGGAGTTGATCGACCAAATGGTGTTCTCTTCCGGGAAGTGAACGATATAACGATTTTCTTCGTCAAGGTTTGCCTTTGCATGAAGACCCTTGATGAAGTAGGGGCTGTCACCGAGCTGGTCGAGGCAAGCCTTGCCGGCACGGGTCATGATAAGCATATTGAGCACGACATAGATCGAGTCGGTAAGCTCAATACCGATCTTCGAGAAATCGGAGCCGAGCACGCCCATGGAATACGGGATAACGTACATGGTCTTGCCGCGCATCGAGCCTTTATATAAAGGAAGCAGCTTTGCTTTGCATTCGTCCGGGCTCATCCAGTTGTTGGTAGGGCCGGCATCTTCGCGCTTGGTGGTGCAGATAAAGGTGCGGTTTTCCACACGAGCCACATCGTTGATGGCAGTTCTGTGAAGATAGCAATTCGGGAGCTTTTCTTCATTTAATTTGATGATCTCGCCGGTTTTCATGGCTTCCTGACGAAGCTTTTCGGCCTGATCCTCTTCACCGGTAATCCAAACGACAGCGTCCGGAGCGGTAAGTTCTGCCATTTCGGCAACCCACTGCTTTACATACTTGTTCTCAGTCATTTCCTAATACCTCCATTACAGCCGAAGCTGTTGTTATTATTGTCGTATTTGATAGGACGTATGCTTGTTAAAAAATTGTCGTTTCAAAAACACCACAACTTCAAGCATTATAAATTATAGCACACTTGCGCGAAAAAGCAAGAGAATTCTCAAAATTTACCTAAAAATTAAATGTTCGTTCAAACATTTTGCATATGGGAATGGCCGATTATGCAAAAACGGCGATAATTATCTGAAATTTCTGTGAAAACGGAAGCAATTTGAACGAACGCCGTTTCGATTTTTCATTTGTGTCGGTTTGTTCCGAAGCGTTGACAGCCATGCAAAGCGAAAATCCGCACGCAAAAAACTTTTTTGGCATCATACTTTTCCCTCTCGGATGCATATAGTGATAGCAAAGACAACAAACGTATACGGAGGGAGTTTTATGCACAAACTTTTAGACGCTTACGACGAACGAACCATCCGCTGTGCCGAATACATAACCGAGACCGGACAAACCGTGCGTGCGGCAGCCATTCGCTTCGGACTCAGCAAATCCACCGTGCATAAGGACATGACCACGCGTCTTGCCGAGATTGACGGCCTTTTGTTTGAGAAGGTACGTACGGTTTTAGACCGCAACAAGGCCGAGCGGCATATGCGCGGCGGTCTTGCCACCAAGCACAAATACGAAGAGATGAAGGAGAGCCGACCGCCGGAAAAGCCTGCGTCCAAATCCACAAAAACAAGCCGCCGCAAAGCTACACATTTATGAATAAGAGGAAAAGTTTTCAAAAGGGCGTTTTTTTGCTTGACTTTTTTGTGTAAAGGTGTATAATCTCAATGTCTGCATTTGTCTGCGTTCGTTTCGAAAATCCCGGCAGACAAACGATTTTGAGGTGGTTGCATGGCAAAAACAAAGAACATTGATATGTGTTCCGGGCATTTGATGAAAAATATGATTCGGTATACCATTCCGATCATACTCACCAACTTTTTACAGCTTTTATACAACGCCGCCGACCTTGTGGTCATCGGTCAATTTGACAGTCATGATGCGTTTGCGGCGGTCGGTGCGACAGGTTCTTTATACAATCTGTTTGTGACGCTGTTTGTGGCGATTGCCGGCGGCGGCTGCATCTGTGTGGCGCAGTATTATGGCGCGCGCGACGGCAAAAATGTATCGGAAACGGTACACACCTGTGTGCTGTTTTCCTTGATTGCCGGTGTGATTGTGGGACTTATCGGCATCTTTTTTGTCAAAGATGCGTTAATTCTGATGGACACGCATGAAGATATTCTCGATATGTCCGCGCTGTATCTGCAAATCATCTTTGTCGGCACACCGTTCATGTTATTTTACAACTTTGCGGCCGGTATTTTACGTGCGACCGGCGATACCAAGCGGCCGTTCTACATACTGGTTGTCAGCGGCATGGTCAATGTCTGCTTAAACGTTTTCTTTGTGGCTGTACTGCATATGTCGGTGGCCGGTGTAGCACTTGCGACCACCATCGGTTCGGTCATCAATGCGGCGTGCGGCTTCTATCTGCTTGCCAATTCCGGCGACAGTATCCGCTTGACCGTCAGGGAATTGAAGATTCACGGCGACAAGCTGAAAAAAGTGCTCAACTACGGCATTCCGTCCGGCATTCAGGGACTTTTGTTCTCGGTTTCCAACGTCATCATCCAATCAGCCGTCAACTCGTTTCACGATGTGGCTGTCGTCGGCGGCAGCTCGGCATCCTCCAGCATTGAAGGCTTTATGTACACGGCCATGAACGCCGTGGCGGTAACGGCACTCAACTTTGCCGGACAAAACTACGGTGCAAGGCAATACAAGCGCGTGGACAAGGTGTTAATCAACGCCTGCATCATGTCCACCGTCGTTGGTGTGAGCATGGGCATCGCGGTGCTCATCTTCCATGAGCCGTTACTGCGGATTTATCAGCCGCACGACGCACAGGCAGTGGCCTTTGGTTGGATTCGTATGCAATTGGTCGCAAGCACGTATTTCATTTGCGGACTGCACGAAGTGCTTGTCAACACACTGCGCGGCATCGGTTCATCCTGGCCGCCCACCCTTATCACGGTCGTTTCGGTGGGACTTGTGCGCATTGTATGGATTTTCACGGTGTTTAAGGCCTATCACACGCTGCTTGCCTTGTTCATCTCTTGGCCGCTCACTTGGATTGTTTCGGTCGTTCTCTCCACCATTATCTATGCAACCACCAAAAAGAAGCATTTTGCCATCAACGAAGCGCAATATGCAAACAAAGCACCGCAAGAAGCGTAACACGCAAACAAAGCGGCACGAAAGAAGAAATCTTCCTTCGTGCCGCTTTTGCATATACAGAGTTACAGTGCGGAGCCGCCTTGTTTTAGGCATTCGCGCACACGTTTTCCGTCGATTTCGGAGAGAGCCATGTTTCCGGCCAGACACAGATATGCCGCTGTCCCGGATACCGGCAGACTGCGAAAGAGCGCAGACAGAAGCCGGAATTTTAGTATATCGGCGAAGCAGAGCAACAAGCGCATACGCCTTTCGAGTTCTTTGATATAATCCACAACTAATCCTCCGTCAACCAATCGATGACGTTGGTTGTGAGATAAGCCGGATCCCAGCTGCCATGATTTACATGGTGGAAAATCGTGAGCGAGGCATCTTTTCCTGCGTTCAGAGCGGCATCCACCATTTGATACGAGCTTTCCGGCGGTACAACGTCGTCGAGATCACCGTGGAAAGCGCGGATCTTGGCCTGTATCTGCCACGCACGCCACGGCGTTCCGCCGCCGCAGACCGGTGCAATTTTGCGGAACATTTCCGGATAGCACATGGCCATTTCCCATGTGCCGTAGCCGCCCATGCTGATGCCGGTAAGCGACACGCGCGTGCGGTCGATTTGATATTCTGCGATGATCGAATCGATCAAATCCTTGAGGAAAATCACAAGATTGTTCCATATGTATTCGGTCGGGCATTGGGGACAGAGCGTAATGGCATCCACCAACTTGATTCCCTCGCGGATATAGCGCGGCGGGCCTTGGCGATAGAGAAGCGCATGGTCTCTGCCGCGTTCACCGGCACCGTGAAGAAACACCAAAAGCGGCGCACCGGAGGTGTTTTTGTATTTTTCGGGGATGTCCAACAGATAATAGATTTCGCCGAAATACGGGTGCTTATAGATTTTTTCTTCCATGATATATCAAGCTCCTTGTAAAGTATGGCTTTATTATAACGGTTTGCACCGGAAAAATCAAGTTTTTTGACAAAGAAAAACCGGCAGAAATACAATTCTGTCGGTTTTCCGCTCACGTCTTACAGGTCATCGGCGTCCTGTACCGGTTCGCTTCCGAACGGTTCGGTCGGAACGCCCGTATAACTGCCGTCCGGATCGGTTTTCTTCACGTCGTAGGAGTCATAGTATTTGGCTTTGTTCTGCGCTTCGGAACCTTTCTTTTCGCAAATACTGTCCATTCCGTCGAGAATGCGAAGCTTGATCCGATTCGTTTTGGTTCTGTAAGAATACGTTTCCGGTCGTTTGGCGGGAATCTCACTTAAAACTTCATTGCGGTAACCCTCTTGAAATTCGCGGTGAATATCATCCGTCAGATCCGGAACTTCATCCGAATGATTGGCGAAATTCGGATGGGAATGCTTCAAACGTTCGGTTGGATCGTTTTGAAGGGAAACTTTATCGTTTTGCATAGCGGTGTTTAACCGTGCTTTCCGCGTCCGTATTGCGGACGCAAACTCTACCATGTAAGCCGTCTGAAAAATCAAGCGCCGAAATTTCCGACCAAGCATTGATGTCGGAAAATCGGCTTCCGGCAAAAACGCTTTTTGCTTACGTCGATAGTATTTGCTTTTTTTGACGGTTAACACCATGAAAAGCCTGCCGATTTAGGCAAAAATATCTAATTTTTGTGTTATCCAACTGTTTTCCATGATTGTGCTTGACAGGTGCGGCAAAGTATGTTATTGTTCTTTTGAAGAAAAATCTTCGCACCATTACGAACAAACGGAGAGTGATGACATGACAAAATTCAACAAAGCGGAGTTACGCGACAAAATCTATGCGTGCTGGCTTGGCAAAAACATCGGCGGTACGCTCGGCACGCCTTTTGAAGGAAAGCGCGAGGTGCTCGATGTGACCGGCTTCAATTCCGAGCCCGGCAATCCCCTGCCCAACGACGACCTCGACTTACAGCTCATTTGGCTGCTTGCCGTCATGGAACGCGGCAGAGACATAAACGAACGCGTGCTCGGCGAATACTGGCTTGAATATATTTCGCCGTATTGGAACGAATACGGTGTCGGAAAAAGCAACATGACGCGCGGTTTGATTCCGCCGTTTTCGGGTGAATATGAGAACGAATGGAAGCATTCCAACGGTGCGTGGATCCGCACCGAGGTTTGGGCGTGCTTAAATCCGGGTCTTGTGGAGGAAACCATTCGCTACGGTTATATGGATTCCTGTGTGGATCACGGCAAGGGCGACGGCACGTATGCGACGATTTTTGTGGCGGCGATGGAAAGTGCGGCATTTGTCATTTCCGATCTTCGCGAACTAATTGAGATCGGTCTTTCCAAAATTCCGGAGGACTGCCGGTTTGCCAAATTCATCCGCACGGTCATCGAAGCGTATGACAGCGGAAAAACGTGGTTGGAAGCGCGCAACATGGTGACCGACATGGCGTTAAGCTTCAAGGATCTCGGCTGGTTCCAGGCACCGACCAATGTGGCATACGCTGTAATCGGTCTTCTTTACGGTGACGGTGATTTCAAAAAGACGATGCTGACGGCCATCAACTGCGGCGACGACACTGACTGCACGGGTGCGACGGTTGGTTCGCTTCTCGGCATTATCGGCGGCACGAAGGTCATTCCCGAGGATTGGAAGGCGTATATCGGCGACAAGATTGTGACGGTCGCCATCAACCGCGGCGCGGCCTACGGCATTCCGCTGTCCTGCACGGCGCTGACTGACAAAATTATGGAGCTGCACGCCGTAATGCTTGCCGGAAAGCCGGTTGCCGTTACCGACGGTGAAACCGAGATCGACGCGGCGGACCGTGAAAAATTCAAAGGCAAGGCCTTTTCGGATTTACTTGCCGCGCACAGCGATTATTCCTTCTACACCGAATCGGTGCTTGTCCGGACTTGGGTGGATTTAGAGCGCGAACCGGTGCTTGCGCCGGGTGAAGAGCTTGGCATCAAGCTGTCGCTCAACAACCGTTTCCGTTCGCAGAAGCATTTTGCGGTTCGTTTTATCCTGCCGGAGGGTTGGTCGTACCACGGCAAGCAGGATATTTCGGTCAAGCACATGGGCAACATTGCCGTCGGTGAATATGTGATCAAGGCCGGCGACACGGTGGGTGCGCAAAATCGTGTGATTATCGAGATCACGTGTGAGGGTCACGCCGATGTAGCACTCATTCCGCTCGTAATATTAGGCTAAGCGGACAAAGCAGAACGCCGTCCGAAAGCAAGGAGCTTTCAGACGGCGTTTTTTCTGCTTTTTGCGGTGCAAAAAGCAGGGAAATAGCCTCCAAAGGAGGCAAAAGGATTTAATTGGGTTTGTGCGAAGATGTTGTCTGTGTGCGCTGATTCGAGGTTTGCAAAACCTCGAATCTCCCTGCGAAAGGAACGTTTTTCGTACTTTTCGCGTGTACGAAAAGAATAAAACTGTTCCCTTTCGGGAAGTTCCGAGGTTCTGCAAACCTCGATTCAGCTCGCCGCAATGGCGGCTTCGCACAAACAAAATTAAAACCTTCCAAAAAAGAGCTTCGAGGTTCTGCAAACCTCGCTCACGCCTTCTGCTTCAGCCGCTCACGCAAATCCGTAAGCGTCTTGCGGTTCACAAGCAAATTGAAAAGCACAAGCGCAAGCAGCACACATACGCTGACACCGACAGCATATAACGCCCAAACAAACAGGTTATCCGCCGCAATCACCAATACATTAGACGCGATCCAAACAAGAAGCATGCCGAACGTCGCATGAAGAACGGTTTCCTTGAAAAACAGCCACAGCTTCCGAAACAGCAGATGCTTCGACAGATACCACGCCATATACACGGCTCTTGCCGCCATGGCAACAAACGTTCCCACCGCCACGCCGCAAATGCCGAGCGGTTTTAACAACACAAGCGACAGCGACAGATTCAAAAGCACCTCCAAATACGCGCCAAACTTTGTTTCCCGATACTGTCCGGCGGCATAAATGGTGTTGTTATACGGGATTCGCATACAGAAAAACCACTGTGCCGCAATCATGGTATAGGCAAATGCCGGACGAATATACAGCGCATCCGTAACGCCGTTTGTGTAAATGCGCACAAACGGCAGAATCAGAATCGCTTCGACCACGCAGGCAAATGTCACAGCCGCGGTATTGACCATCTGATACAGCTCAAACGATGTCTGCAAGGCGTTTTCTTCGCCTTTGGCAATCAAATTGCCGATGGCCGCCGAAAAGCTGTCGGATACGGTGGTGAAAAACGTTTGAATCGCATAAAGCACCGAATTATACACCGAATACACCGACACCTCTTTCGAGCCACAGGCTGCCGAAATCAACACAATATCGGTGTTCATATGCACGAAAAAGGCGATCTGATGCACAAGAGCATCCCGTTTGCGCGGAAAGGTGCGTTTTTTATCATACAGCTCCTTATGGATGTGATAGTGCTTGTTGACATAAAAGCGGAAAAACAGCGGATTGAGCAAGAACACGATCGCGCTGACTAACTTGACGGCATGAATGCCGCAGCCAAGACGAATGGCGGCCACGCAGATGATGGCGTTGAGAATGAGCGTCACGCTCTGCACGCCCTGCACAATGCGGATTTTTTGGTCGGCACGGATGAGGATTCTCTGCGTTAAGGCAAAATAATACGAAAAATAATAGCTGACAGCAAGAATGAGTACAAGCGTGAAAACGTAGAGATACGTGTGTTCGGTGCGGATAACCTGTTTGGCGGTAAGTGCCAAAAGCACTGCAAAGCCCATGTACACATACGAAATTTTATTAAAAAAGCGGCGCGAATAATGAAAGACATCCGAAACCGCTTTTTCGTCCTTATCGGCAAGCGGCTTGTAAAAGGACGCGAGGATCTGACCGCCGACACCGCATTCCATGAGCATGGTATAGCTGAGAAGTTGGTTGATCGACTGCATAAGGCCGTTGACCTCTGAGCCGAATGCACGCAGGATGAACCGCGGCAGGATCAAAGAACACGCGGCGGCAACGATCTGGTACAGCACGGACACGGCAAGATTGGCGCGCGTTTGCCGTCCGAGGCTGTTTTTTTCCGTTTTATCCTTCATGATAATGACCCTTTAACTGCAAAACTTTTTCCTTAAAGAAACATAACAAAAATAACAGATACAACTGCTTTTTTTCGGCAAGGCGTATCTTGGTTTTCACCTTTTTCCCGAGATTTCCGTTCCGAACCGTTTCATAAACACGCTCAAACCGCGGCTCGGACAAATAGGCTTTTAACTTTTTCACGCGTCCGGCGAGCGGCAGCTCCTTATTGTGCAAAAGCTCACTGCGCACGGCGAACAAAAGCTGGACGGCTGCATAATTGTCAAGCTGCACGGACACATCGTACTGCCGTTTGGAGCATTCCTTATCCAACACATCCACCAGTGTAAGAATCTTTTCAAGCAGCCGTTTGTCATACGATTTTGTGATAGACTTGCGTGTTTGGCGATACACATAAAAATACCGCTTCTGCAAAATATACACGCGCTGCGCGTCAAGCATACACGGATAGGTGCAGGCAGCGTCTTCCCCATAGAAAATGCTGTCGTCGGCAGTCGATAAAACCGGCTCGATAATGTCCTTGCGGAAAATCTTATTGCATAAGCTCGGCGTGATCAAGGGATTTTGCAGGGCTTCCGAAAACAGCATCTCGGGATAGACCTCTTGCTTTAGCCGTGTTTTGTCATAAAGTCCTTCCGGCATATCGCCGTACATCGGCGTGCGCTTGCCGTCGATATCGACGACGATGCCGCAAATGCAGATATCTGCGTCGGTTTCGGTGATTTTTTGCATCATCACTTCAAACATTTCCGGTTCAACATAATCGTCGCTGTCCACAAACGAAATGTAATCGCCACTTGCGGCTGCAAGTCCGGCTTTTCGGGTATGCGTCGGACCGCCGTGTTCCTTATGCAGCACCTTGATACAATCGTATTTTTGCGCATAAGCATCGCACAGCTTACCGCTTGCGTCGGGCGAAGCATCCTCCACAAGCACGATTTCCATATCCCGATAGGGCTGTGCCAACAGGCTGTCAAGGCATTTTTCAAGGGTATTTTCCGCCCGATACACCGGGACAATGATGCTGAGTTTCGGATTCATCCGTACACCGCCGTTCTGTTTTTGTTTTGGATATGTGCCGTCAGGTGCTGTCGAAGGCTCAGCAGACAGCACCGTCCATGCGTGCGCACAAGGCTTCGAAAAATGCTTCGTCCGTTTGAGCGATCACGCCGCAATCCTTTGGAATTTGCTCCTTTGCCGCCGCATAGGCGGTCGTGAGGATGGGTGTGTGCAAAATGAGCGCTTCGCCGACGACAAGCGGATATCCTTCATAGGCCGAATACAGCGCGAACAAATCGGATTTGGCGATATACGGATAGGGATTTTCCTTTTGTCCCTCAAAGCGAACAAGCTCCGCTACGTCAAGCTCCTTGGCAAGGGCTTCGTCGTTTTTCCGATCCGGCCCGTCGCCGACAATGCGCCATGTAAAAGCGGTTTTTCCGCAGCTTTTTAACCGTGCGCACAAGCGGACGATGCCGTCGATGCGTTTGGAGGCGTTATCGACTCTGGCGACCGTCACAATGTCAAACACGCCCTTTTCAAACGGCTCATACGCCGCCGCTTGGGCTTGGATTTCATCCGTGTCGAACACCGTGTGCCTTGTTTCGGTTTTCTCTTTGTATGCGGGAAGCAGGATAGCAAACTTTTCGCGCACCGCATCCGACACGCAGACGATTTTGTCAAACGGCTTATAAATGCGGCGGCAATACTCCTTGTCGAAGCCACTCAAAAGCGGATCGGTATGCACAAAGGCAAGCTTTTCGGCGGCTGTCACATACGCGGCGATATACAGATTGGTTCCTTTATTGAACACGCCGGCCGGAACATCGGTAAAATAGGAAACGGCAATGTCATACGTTTTTTGCGGCTTCTTGTGCCGGAAACACAGTCGGTAAAACCGCTCTGTGCCGAAAATTTTGGCAAACGCCGTGACAAAAACACGTAACAGCCGATCAAAAAGGCTTCCGCTTTGGCGAATCTCGTCAAATGAGGTGGCCGACAGCTGCAAGCATTTTCCGCCGAGCGTCAGACGGACGTCTTTTGGCAGTTTCTCCTGCAAAGCGCCGCCGGTGAAGGCAAAAACATCGATGTCATAGGAGCCATCACGTGACAGCTCTTTCAGATAATTCACAAGCGCGGCCTGCACACCGCCGATATGCAGGTTCTGCGCCGCAACCAAAATGCTCTTTTTCTTTTCAGCCACGTGTTCCATCCCTTTTGACAACATAGGTATATAAAAGCCGTGATGCCGCGCGAAGACCGATGAGCTTCACTGCCAAACGAATCATGCGGATTTTGCGCGTTTTGCCGTAAGATAATAAGAAGCGCAAATTTTTGACACGCGCAGTATAGGCGGCTTTCGTTTTTGGCGGCAGTGCGCCGTAAAACGGCAGGCAGACGGCATACTGATAGGCTAAAAATGAGAGAAAATACGGCCGCTTCGGGTCGTTTTCGGTTTTTTTGAGCCAGTTTTCGATAATGGTCAGCTGATCGGCCACGCTTTTTTCTCTGCCGAAAGCACGGCGGCTGTCGGGTGCTATCCGATAGAAATACGTGCCTTCGGCGAACACATCCGCGCTTTTCATAGAACAAAGCAACTGTAACGTCCAGTCGATATCCTCGCCAACGAAGTTGTCGGCAAAACGGATATGATTTTCGTTTAATAAAGCGGTTTTGACGATTTTTCCGCCCGTGCTTGCCGGAAACTTGGCGCAGGCGGCAAGGGCGGCAAGCACCTCTTCGGGCGTTTTCCCGGCAATTTGTTCCCTTTTCAAGCCTTCCGCCATGGGTTCCGAACGACCGTCGGCAAAACGTTTCTCGATCGTGTAAAAGATGAGGTCTTTATCTTTGCCGCAGGTTTTTTCGAGCTTTTCAATGAAATCCGCGCTGATAAAATCGTCGGAATCGACGAAAATGCAGTACGCGCCCTGCGCTTGTTCAAGGCCGAAATTGCGTGCGGCGGCAGGCCCGCCGTTTGGGCGGTGAAAGACGCGCACGCGCTCACAGCTTTCGGCATAGGCATCGCAGATTTTGCCGGACGAATCGGATGAGCCGTCGTCCACTAACACAAGCTCGCACCGTTCGCCTTGCCTTACAAGGCTGTCAAGGCATTCCGCAAGGTGCTTTTCGGCGTTGTAGACCGGCACGATAAAGCTGTATTCATAAGCCGCAGGCACGTGTTTCACCTCATTTACAAGTTATTCTGCGCCGAAATAAATATCCGACAGCTGTTGTTTGACGATTTTCAAATCGTAGTCCCGGATATAGTTCCGGTTGAATTCGCCCATCTGTTTGCGTAATTCCGGATGCTCGGCCAAGGTTTGCAAGGCTTTTGCAAAGCCGTCGGCATCGTGCGGTGCAAACAGATAGCCGCCCTTTTCCGGGACAATCAAATCGCGGTTACCGCGCACATCCGACACCACGGCCGGAAGAGAGGCTGCCATGGCTTCGGTTAAGGAAACCGGCATTCCCTCTCGGGTGGACGGAAAGCAGAAAACATCGCTTGCTTTCAACAGTTCCGGAATATCCTCGCGAAAGCCGAGCAAATGCACGCGGTCGCGCACGCCGAGCTTTTCGGCGGTTTGATACAGCTCGTTTTCGAGCGGGCCGCAGCCGGCGACGATATAGTGGATATGCGGATTGCCGGTTTTGGCCATGGCGGAAATTACGGTTTTGTGATTTTTTAATTTTCGCAGCTCACCGACCGAGATGAGAAGCGTATCGTTTTCGGTCACGCCGAAGGAGCGGCGGAGCTTTTCGCGGTCGTTCTGACAGTTTTCAAAGCGTTCCAAATCGACGCCGATGCCGGAGATCTGCACGATTTTTTTGGCTTTGAAGTGCCTTGCGGCTAAGTTGTAATCCTCTTTGTTAATGGTCACAAGAACATCCGTCAAAGGTGCAAGAAGCTTTTCCGCCGGATAGAATAAGAGCCATGCCGCAAGCGAACCGCCCTTGAAAAAGTGGAAGCCGTGCGCGATATAAACGACTTTGGTGCCCTTTTTGCGTGCCTTTCGTGCGGCAAGACGCGCAAGTGCACCGGCGATGGGCGCATTGCACTCGACGATGTCGAACTCTTCGGTTTCCAAAACGGCTTTCAGCTTTTTATAGGCACGGATATTTTGCGGACTGAACGGATTGCGTGCGAACGGAACATCGACATACGTATCGCAATATGGGATATCGACCTTGCCGTCCGCAAAATCGTTTTTGGCGGCGACCACCGTCCGGTAGCCATGCTCCTTGAACATTTGGAGATACGGCAGATGGAACACGCGGATATGCGTTCTCACCACTGTCGCAACAAACAGAACTTTTTTCATGCGGTTTTGCCTCACAAAATTGCCGGTTTACGCCGTTTGTTCGCTCTCGGGCGAACGGGATTCTTCCGGATTTTCCGAATCCTCCGCAGATTTCGGCTGTTTTTCACGGCTTCGGATATACACCAAAACGCCGCTGATAAACAGTCCCATCATCACCGCAAGTACAAAGCTGACGGCATACAAGAAAATCGTATTGGCAGTTTTATGCGCGACCACGCCCGAAATGCAGGTGATGCTCTGCGCGGCCTTATACGAGTTATAGTCGGTTAGCGTCTTTTTGGTGAGGGCATACAGCGCATTAAAGCTGTCGCAGGTGCTTTGCAGCCGCTTTTCCAAATCGCCGCGAAGGACGGTGTTGCCGGACATATCGGAAAAAGCGGCGGCATCGGTTTCGTAATGCTGTCGGTCGATTTCCGCGTTCATGGCATTGGTTCTGTAGCGCACGTAATCGAGCACAAGGCGGTCATACACCGAGGTGCCTTGGACGTAGGCTGTGTTGCGTTCGGTATTCTCGCGCACCTGTGAGCCGACACTACCGGAACCGTCGATGCCGTTCTGTTCGTCCCAGAGATACTGCTTGTTCTTTTCGGAATACACGTCCATGAGCGTTTTTTGGGTTTCCGACATACGCGTGTTCAAATTGATGTCATACGAAGCCTCGGTCATTTTGTTCTGCAGCGTATTCTTCAAGGACAGCGCATTTTTGGTCAAGCCGTTTTCGACGACCATCCGCTCGGCCACCGACAAATCCTGTTCGGCAAGCGATTTATATTCGGCGGCAAGGTCGGTTAAGGAATAACCGGTCTGCGGCGAACGGTAATCGACATCGTCGGAGGCAATCTGCGTGAGATATTCGATGTTTTTATTGATTTTTTTGCGTAGCATATCCACCGTGTCGTAGTAATCATACTCCAAGGCGGCATCGCCCGAAAGATTGGTGATATCCTTGTTAAAGGTGTAATTTTCCACGTAATACAGGCGGTATTGACTGATGACGGCATTTAACACGCGTTTGGCATAGTCCTTGCCCAAAGGCGTGGTGAATTTCACCGAATAGTAAACCGTATGGCGTTTTTGTTCCTCGGTATTTTCGTAATCCGAAAACTGAGCGATCCAAGAGGCATATTTTTCGTCCTCCGCCGTCGGAACGATGGGCGTGATAACCAAGCCGCTGCAAACGACTTCGGTGCTGACGTTCTTAAAGCCAAGCACCGACAGCGCATTTTTCACCACAAGCGGGCTGTTGATCTCATACGGGTTAATTTGGCTGCCGTTTTCGGTAAAGCCTTCCTCGGCGCGCGGATCGGTATATTTGATGACGATCTGCGCCGTATAGCTTTCCGAAGACTTCAACTTCATGGTGCAGAGAAGCACGCTTACTGCCACGAGAAATGCCGTGATTCTCCGATATTCAAAAATGCCGAACAAATACTCACGAAGCAGCATACGTTTTCTCTCCTTTCCCGGCTCTCATTTTCTTAAAGCCTAAGCAGACAAGCCACCACAAATATAACAGTGCCGACAAGATGACCGTGATCTTTATGACCTCGACGGCAATGTAGATAAGATCGGCTTCACGGCCGACATGGCTTAACGAAACGGTTTCGTAGGAAACGTTTTCGATATACTCTTGGTTCACGGCAGAAGCTTTTGTCAAAAGCGCATCGATTTTTTCCGTAATGGCGGCGTATTTTTGCTCGGCCGTCTCGCGCATCCATGCATGATTGTCGCCGACGTTTTCAAACTGCTCGATAAGGTAATTGCAGTAATCCACCGTGTTTTGGGTCTCATCGCCCTTTAAGTTTGCCGTATCGGCCTTTTCGGTCAAATAGTCGATGCCGGTTTTGGTGCGGTTCATGTAGAACACATTATCGGCATCCAAGGCCGGAATGAACACCACCTTGGTCACAAGCGGATCGTATATTGAAATGCCTTCTAACATAATGTTGTATTCGCCGCGGCTGCGGGCAGTCTTTTCGGCATTTTCCTTCGCGACGTACCGAAACTGCTTTAACAAGGTATCTTTATCGGCGGTAATGCCGTTTTGAATCACGAACGCTTTGTATTCGCCAAGGTCATTGGCGCGGATGCGCGCGACCTCGGCACTGAGATCGCCGAAGCTGACGCCCGAATCGGAAACGTACTTGGTATTGTCGTCATAGCGTTTTCCCAAATACCGTCCCACGCGGTTGAGCATGTTATCCATTTCCTCTACCCGGTTATAATAATCGAGTGCACCGATTTTTGTCCAATCGGCCTCGAACACGGAATCTATGACAACATAGCGTTCGATATAGTATTCTTTATAGCTTTGCGCCACGCAGGAAAGAATTTCCTCGGTCGGCGGAAGCGTAAAATGCCGGATAAAGGCTTTGGCGGAGGCAATAAGGCCTTCCTCTTTAATCGCATCCGACACGATGGAATACGAAATATTGTATTTGGACGGGAAATACGAATAGGTATCGTTACCGTCAAGCACATTCTGCCAGATAGCGTTGAAGCTGCCATCGGTCGTGATCCCGGTTACCGAAAGATGCTCACGCAAGATTTCGGGCGTCACCTTGTTATCTAATTTTTGGCAGGCATTTTCCAGAACCTCATCGTTCAGCAATTCGTAAATATCAAACGGTGAGCCGTCCGGGTTACAGCCTTTGGCGATTTCCGCAAAGGTGATCGAAACGGTGGTATAGGCCATGTTGAAATAGGTAAAGGCCACGTTGGCACCGGCGACGATTGCCACAAGGAACACGCAGATGAGCGAATAGCCGAGCTTGAAGCGTGTGCGCTTTTTTGCGCGGCCTTTGCCTTTGCCTTTTTCTTTTTGGGAAGAAACGGCTTTCGCTTCCGGTTCGGTTTCGAAAACATTCGTCTCGGTCTGCGGTTTTTGAGGTGAATATTTCATGACATCCTCCTTAGTCTTTTTCCGGCTCATCAAACGAAAGAGCCGCATAAATCAACAGATTCCAAAAGGTTTTGATACTGGTGTTGATGGTGAGCGTCATACAAAGTGCAAGCATCCCGAGCATGGCCGCCGCGATGTGCGGCCGCTTTTTGATGTTGCGGAACACTGCGCCGAAGGACATGAGAAGAAAGGCAAGAAGTCCCGGGATTCCTTGGTTGTACAACGCCTGAATGAACTGGTTATGCGCCGCCCATTTTGCCATTTGGCCGCCCAAAAAGAATTCGTGCTGCGCTAAAACGCCGCGGCCAAGGAACAGCTCCCATTTCGATTCCGAGATGGTTTCGAGCATGGAGAGCCAAATATCGACGCGCCCCGTGCCGCGCGATTCGAGGATGGCTTGCAGCGCAAACCGCGATGAAACGCTTTCCGGCAATAACGGCAGAACCACCGTCCAAAAAAGCACCGCGCCGAACACCGCGACGACAATGCCGGCAAGCCGCTGTTTGCCGCTTTTAGCGTTAAAAAACACGAACGAAAGCACCGTGACGATGAGGGCAAGCAAGCCGCCGCGTGAGCCGGAGGAGACCACGATATACGCGCCGAGCGCAAACATCACCGCGCACGGAAGCGCATATAGGCGGCTTTCCCGCAGCTTTTTCAAGGCCACCGCCATCGGCAGTAAGTAAAACCCGACGAAATAGTTCGGGTCGCACGTGGCGCCGAACAGCTTTAAGGTGTTTCTGCCGCCGCCCCAATCCGCGCCGATAAAACCGAGGGCGATCATAATGCCGAGAAGCCCAATTTGTGCAAGCTCAAAGGCTTTGATCTCGTTTGCGGTATATCTTCGCAGGGTCATCAAAAACAAAAGTCCGAAGGTTTGCACATAGCCGATCACATAGCGCACCGCAAGTGAGCTTCCGTCCACATACAGCGTCGCCACAATGGTGAGCAAATACAAAAACGACCCGAGATGGACAAGGTTTAGCTCGATGCTCTTTCGGTAGAAAAAGAGGCTGACCGCCAAATAGCCGCCGATCGGAAGCGTGAGAAGCTTTAACATGGAGTTTCCGGAATCGTTTACCGTGATGGTAAGCGGAACGGCCAAAAAGTAGAGACAGCCGAGAAGGCAGGCAATGCCGATATCAAAGCTTTTGAGCTTTTCCGCAACGCGGCAAAGCCATTGTTCGAGCCTGTAAGCCAATCGGTCTCACCTCCGTTTTTGTCCGTTTCGGACGTCGCGGGCAAAAGCCGCTTTTCAAACGCCGCTTACAGCTTATTTTATCAAAATTGTCGATTCTTGTCAAGGTTTGAAATGTTACAATGAATGTATAAATATGCAAATCTGCAACCGTTTGGGACAAAAACGGCAGACAGACAAAAAACAGCCTCTGCGGCAAACGCACAAAGCCGCAGAGACTGTTCTGTTCTATTTTTTTGACTATGCCGTCACACGGATTTCGCCTTTGGAAAGCGGGTCGTCCCGGATGATTTCACCGACAGACGGCAGGGTGATGACACCGGACAGCGGATTTTTAATGCTGATGACCGGCGTGAGGAGGTTCGCCGAAACGGCGGATTTTTCAAAGCAGAGATCTGCGTCCGTCATTTCGCAGTTGATAAGCTTTAAGTTCTTGCAATAGCATAGCGGCTGTGTGCCGATGATCTTGCAATGATCGAGCGTCAGTCCGTCGGAATACCACGCCAAATACTCGCCCTTGACAAGGCTGTTCTTCACCAAAACGTTTTCGGCGTGCCAAAAAGCGTCTTTGGTATCGAACACGCAGTTTTCAAAAACGGCATTTTTGATGTACTGAAACGAATATTTGCCCTTCATCCGCACCTTTTCAAAATGCAGCTTTTCCGCGCGCATCATAAAATATTCGCTCTCGGCCGTGCAATCGGTCATGGTGACGCCGACGGTCGACCAACCGAATTCCGGCGAGCAGATATCGCAGTCAGAAAGGTGCACGTCGCGGCACTCGCGCAGGGCTTTGATGCCGTGCAGCTTGGTATTCTCAACCACTATATGCTCCGAATACCACAACGCCGCCCGACAGGTATCGGTCATCTCGCAAGCGGTGATTTTCAGATTTCGGTCGTGCCAAAACGGATACCGCAGCCGGAACAGGCAATGCTCTGCGCATATGTCCTTACACTCCTTGAACGCGCTTTCGCCGTCTGCGGGCCCGGCAAAGGTGCAGTCGACCGCACAAATGCCGGTTTGCCCGTACAGGGCGCGCTCTTGATCGAAGGTCTGATGTTCGATACGTATTTCTGTTTGATTGTTTGTCATAGCCATTCCTCGCTGTTTTACACCTTTACACGGTCGAATTCCACCCAAAACGTGGTTCCCTTGCCGACTTCGCTTTCGACGCCGTATAATAACTTATGCAGCTCAAACACGCTTTTGACGATGGAAAGGCCGATGCCCGAGCCGACCACGGCGCGTTTATGGGCAGTCTGCTTGGCGCGGTAATAGCGTTCCCAGATATACGGCAATTCTTCGGGTGCAATGCCTTCGCCCGAATCCGCAATCTCGATGCGCACCTTCTTATCCGTCAAAATCTGCCGGATGACAACGGTTTTGTCCGCGCCGGTATGGTTGACGGCGTTATCCATAAGATTATAGAAGGCCTGCGAAATTTTGGCTTCGTCACAAACGACGTATGCATCAGCATCGGCTTGAATTTCCACGGTATAGCCGTCGTTTTTGGTGAGATTGAAATAGCGCGTGCGAATGCTTTCGAGCATATCGGTTAAGCAGACGGTATCGCATTTGAGCGTTTCAAAGCCGCTCTGCAGTTTGGTCAAATCCAAAATATTATTGACAAACGCGGTCAGCCGTTTGGTTTCATCGATGATGACCTGCACGTTTTCCGGCGTGTTTTCGCCCGGAATATCGCGCATGACCTCGGCATAGCCGCCGATCATGGTCAGCGGTGTGCGCAAATCGTGCGACACATTGGCAAGCAGCTCGTGCTGAAAGGCACTTGCTTTGCCGAGTTCTTTGGCGGTATAATTGAGCGTATCGCTGAGTTCCTCGATCTCGCGGTAGCCTTTGCCGGAAAACTCGGTATCGAATTTACCGCGTGCAAGCTCAAGTGCCGCGTCGTTCAGCTTCACGATCGGGCGCGAAATGTTGCGTGAGATGACAAACGAAACAATGAGTGAAATGGCAAGTGCCAACACCGACGTTACTTCAAGCTGTCCCTTTAAGATGGCGATAGTCGAATCGAGCGGTGTGACCTGCACGTCGCTGATGACCATAAGTTCGGTGCCGTCGTCAAGAGTAGCAAGCTTGGCATACAGAAAATCGTCCACATAGCGGTCGTTGCGGAAAAAGCCGGGGCGTCCCGAGAAAAACTGCACGCCGATTTCTTTGCGGGTGACACCGGTTTCGGTATCAGTATTACCGTCCGTTTCCTCGGAGGAGGTATCATTCTGCGTGCTTTCGGAATCGGTTTTATGCTGGAACGCCACATGGATGCCCTGTAAAAAATCCTCGTTTTCGCGGTCATATGTGTAATACTGCGACACCTCGCCGCCGTTTGCTTTGGCAAGGTCATACAGCCGTAACACCTCAAAATCGCCGATGTCGTGCGTGGCGGATATCCGGCCGTCGCCGCCGGAATAAATGCTTTTTAGGTTGGCCGTATTGATGATACGCACATTGATATCGCCCTGGAGGATAATGCGCTCAAAAATGGCTTCGCTGTCGTCGCTGTCAAGGTTGGCGATGACCTCATCGGTCGCACTTTTGAGTTCGCTTGTTTTGACATACTGATAAAAGCTGCTGATAAAAAGCACCTGACAGCTCCACAAAACAAGCAAGATCAGCATGGAAACAAAGAACAAGCTGAAAAAAATCTTCCAGCGGATATGCATTCCGCTCTTTCCGGAAGCGGTTTTGGTTTCGTTATTTGGCTTCAAAGCGATATCCCACTCCTCTTAACGTCACGATAAGACGCGCATACTCGCCGAGATTTTTGCGAAGCAGCTTGATATGGGTATCGAGCGTGCGGTCGTCGCCGAAAAAGTCGTAGCCCCAGACGTTGCTGATGAGCTTTTCACGCGTCAGCGCAATGCCCTTATTTTTGATGAGATAGAAAAGAAGGTCGTATTCCTTGGGCGTAAGATCTGTCTTTTTGCCGTCGATATACACGATTCGTCCGGCAAAATCCACCTTTAAGCCCTCGTATTCAAAGGTGTCGTCGGAAATGCTGTTGGTGCGCTTTAGCACCGCCGAAACGCGTAACATTAACTCCTTCGGCGAAAAGGGCTTGACGACATAATCGTCGATTCCCACCTCAAAGCCGTGTATGCGGTCGTATTCCTCGCCGCGTGCCGACAGCATGATGACCGGCGTGCGGCTTGTCTTGCGAAGCTCGCGGCAGACCGAAAAGCCGTCGAGGTCGGGCAGCATTACGTCCAAAATGACAAGGTCGTAGTCCTTTTCCTTAAACATATCGATGGCAGTCATGCCGTCCGGCGCTTCTTCGACGCTGTAGCCCTCAAACTGGGCGTATTTGGAGATGATCTCGCGGATCTTCTGTTCGTCGTCCACAACTAAAAGCTTGTACATACGTTCACGTCCTTTATTTCGAATCATTTACGTCCTTTACGGTTTTTAACAGTATACGCGCGCTATGTGTAAATTCTGTGAAGCCAATCCAAAAACGCGCTTTACTTTTTGCTTCGTTTGAGGCCTGCGATTTTATCGCGTAAAGCTGCGGCAAGCTCAAAGTTAAGGGTCGCAGCAGCGGCCTTCATCTGCTCGGTAAGCTCAGCCACCATCCGGTCAAGCTCGGCCTTGGACATTTTTTTCGCTTTGCCCTTGTCCTTGTCTTTGTCCTTGACGGCAAGCTCGATAATGTCGCGCACATCCTTTTTGACGGTCTGCGGAGTGATGCCGTGTTCGTCGTTGTATTCCTTTTGGATCTTGCGGCGGCGGTTGGTTTCGGAAATGGCGGCACGCATGGAGCCGGTGATGTTGTCGGCGTACATGATGACCTTGCCGTCGGCATTTCGTGCGGCGCGGCCGATGGTCTGAATGAGGGAGGTCTCACTGCGAAGGAAGCCCTCTTTGTCGGCATCGAGAATGGCGACAAGCGACACCTCCGGCAGGTCAAGGCCTTCACGAAGCAGGTTAATGCCGATGAGCACATCGAACACGCCGAGGCGTAAGTCGCGAAGCAGCTCCATGCGCTCGATGGTCTCGATGGAAAAATGCATATAGCGGCATTTGACGCCGTAATTGCCAAGATACTCGGTCAGATCCTCCGCCATTTTTTTGGTTAACGTCGTGACAAGCACGCGCTCGCTCTTTTCGACGCGCTTGTTGATCTCGCTGATAAGATCGTCGATCTGTCCCTTGACCGGACGCACCTCGACCTCCGGGTCGAGAAGTCCTGTCGGGCGGATGAGCTGCTCGACGATCTGCTCGGAATGCGTTTTTTCGTAGTCCTGCGGCGTGGCGCTGACGAAAACGGCTTGGTTGATACGTTCTTCGAATTCGTCGAAGAATAACGGCCGGTTATCGAGCGCCGACGGAAGCCGAAAGCCGTAATCCACCAGATTTTTCTTGCGCGCGCGGTCGCCGCCGCTCATGCCGCGCACCTGCGGCAGCGTTACGTGCGATTCGTCCACGAACAGAAGAAAATCCTTCGGAAAATAGTCAAGCAGCGTATACGGCGTGCTGCCTGCCGGTCTTCCCGACAGCACGCGCGAATAGTTTTCCACGCCCGAGCAATAGCCGATTTCGGCAAGCATTTCCATGTCGTAGCGTGTGCGCTCCTCGATGCGCTGGGCTTCGATAAACTTGTTCTCACTCTTGAAAAAGGCGGCGCGTTCGGTCATTTCGGCAAGAATTTCATCGATGGCTTTCTGCCGCTTTTCGGCCGAGGTGACATAGTGCGTCGCCGGATATACCACCGCACGCGTCAAGCGGTGCAACACCTCGCCGGTGACAATATCGATTTCCGACACGTTATCGATCTCATCGCCAAAGAATTCGACACGCAGTGCGGTCTTATCGTTGTTGGCCGGCAGCAGCTCGACGGTATCGCCGCGCACGCGGAATTTGTTGCGTTCAAGCACCAAATCGTTCCGCTCATACTGGATGCGCACAAGGGAGGCGATAAAGGCTTCGCGGCTGATCTGAAGTCCGGGAGAAGCCGAAACGGTCATGCTTTTGTATTCCTCCGGGTCGCCGAGCGTATAGATACAGGAAACCGAAGAAACGATGATGACATCGCGCCGCTCGAAAAGCGCACTGGTCGCGCTGTGGCGCAGCTTATCGATCTCATCGTTGATGGAGGAATCCTTTTCGATATACACGTCTTTGCCGGGAATATAGGCCTCCGGCTGATAATAGTCGTAATACGACACGAAAAATTCGACCGCGTTGTTCGGGAAAAACTCCTTGAATTCGCTGCAAAGTTGGGCGGCAAGCGTTTTGTTGTGCGCCAGCACCAATGTCGGGCGATTGACGCGCGCAATGATGTTCGCCATGGTAAAGGTTTTGCCCGAACCGGTCACGCCCAAAAGCGTCTGATCCTTCATGCCGCATTCGATGCCGGATACGAGTTTTTCGATGGCTGCCGGTTGGTCGCCGGTCGGCTTATAGGGAGCCACAAGTTCAAAATGATCCACAGATAGACCTCTTTTTCACAAATATCGGATTTATTTTTTCAGATTCTCTTCGGCACGGATGAGCATAGGCGCGGCATATGACGCAAAGCCGTGGTTGCAGCTGGCATAGTCGCCGGTGTTTTCCCAAAGTGTGCCGGTTCGTTCGGCCATATACAGGAAATAGTCCTTGGATTCTTCAATGAGTTTTTCGTATAAACCGTTTTCGTCTAACAGCATGAGCCGCAGATAGTTGCCGATAAAGGCATTTGCCGGATAAATTTCGGGATACAGGCCTTTTTCCGCGCGCTTCGGTCCGAAATCGGTGATAAGCGTATGCCACAATTCCGGATAGGTTTCGGGCGTGGCCGTGCCGGTGAAGAAGGCGTAATACTGGCAGGTTTCGGTGCGTTCGCCGGGAGAGACCGGGATGCCGTCTATGTTATACACCTCGTTGTCGCGGAAAAAGGAGCCGTCAAACGAACGTGCGCGGATGACGTCAAACAAGGCGTTTGCTTTGGCTTCGAGTGCCGCATCGTCAAACAGATGCGCCGCGGCAAGCAGGGTTTTTGCATATAACATATTGGACGGGAAATTGATATCCTGCGTCAGCTCATTTGCCTTCGACCATTCCAAAAAGACCCATGCTTCCAGCTTTTCGAGCAATCCGTCCTGATTCTCATATTTTTTGAAGAAATCGAGCAGCCGATACACTTTTTCTTTGTATGGTACCGTAAAGGCTTTGTCGCCGGTGCGCTTTTCCCTATCCTCCAACTCCAAAACAAACCACATCGCCCAGTTTGGAATATAATTGCCGTCGTAGTGGTCAGACGGATAGCACATGGGAAGCATTCCGTCCGGAACGTTGGGATAGTGTTCGGCAAGAAGGAAGTTTTCCAGGAAATTGTGTTCGATATCGTTTTTGCCGGTAAAGAAGCGTTCGCTGCGTGCGGTAAAGAAGCTGTCGCACAACCAACCGGCACGCTCGCGCGTCGGGCAGTCCATGAAAATGTCCACGCTGTTCTGCATGAACGACTGCTTGGCGGCCTCGAAGATTTTGGCGGTTGCCGGATCGGAGCCGGTATAGCTTGCCGTGATCTTTTCCGGGCAGACGATGGCGACAAGGTTCACATCAAGCACATCGGCTTTGCCCGAAACACAGGCGATTTTCAGATACTGCATTCCGAACGGCTCGCACGTCCGAAAATCGTAGGTGCCGGGTTTCATATCGATGCGAATCATGTTGCACCAATCGGCGATGGGACGAACATCGTCCCCGTGCAGCACCTCGCTGAACATAAAGCAGACCTCGGCGTCCTCATGGCAGACAAGCGTTGCGCCCAAAAGGCCGGTATGCTCGCCGTCAAACCGAAATGTTTCGTATTTGCCAGCCGAAAGAGCGGTTCTTCCGGAATAGTCCGTCACGTCGTCGGTGCGCGTCGTATAGCGGAAGCCCTGCGCTTCGTCCGAAAGATGAAGGTCAAGCTCGCTTTCGTCGTACCCTTCAAGCAGTCCGGCAGTCGGGTCGTGAAGCTTTATAAGCGAACGGTCTTTGTAGACTTCGCCTGCGACGCCGGTCACGAAATCGCCGTACCACAGGCGGCTTTTCGGAACAATGACCGGATAGTCTCCGATCGGAATACGGCGTTCGACTATCTTTTTCGGTTCGGTCTCGCCGGGTGTGAACGGTTCGGCGTTTTTATCGGGTTTTCCGACGCGCCATGCATGGACATTCCCTTCATAGCGATACGCTTCGGCAAAATCGCGTTGGAAGCTGTACCGCTGCACCTTGCGCACGCGTTCATGAAGCATGAACGCATCAAAGCCGCTGTTGCCGGTGGCGGCGATGACCGTGCCGTCGGAAGCGGCAAGCTCTGCTTCGATAAAGCCGTTTTGGCGGAGCTGGCCGAAGCCGTTCAGATAGGAATTGTTGACCTCGACGGCCACATAGTTTTCGTTTTCCGTGAGCGCAAGCGTAAGCTCATCGACGCGATAGAATTCGTGCGCACAGCGTGCCGGGCCGAAATGCACAAACGCGCCGTTGACAAACAGGTGGTAAAATCCGCTGGTTGCGGCTTTGAAGGTATAGGTTCCGGCGCGGAGCGGTGCACTGCAAAGGCCGACGGTGACGTTCCGCTCGTCGGCAAGGGATGTATTCCAAACAGGGCGTGCTTTTTCAAAAAACGGCATGATGCTTTCCTCACTTTTACAGATGTTCCATAGGATAAGTAACGTACAGTTCATTTTACCCTAAAAACGGCGTTTTGTCAATCGCAAAACGTGCATTTGCGGTAGAAGTTTTGAAGCGTTTTTCGGCGGATTTTTGTGTGCGGCGGCTCTTTTCAAAAATAATCGCTTTCCGATTGCATTTATTAACAGTTCTGTCGAAATAAATTATTGAATTTTTTTGTCAAAATATGTATTATTAACTTAATTTGCAAAATGCAAAATTCTTGCCTTTAATCTGAATGTTGCACGAAGGTGAGAGCAAAAGACGTTTCGGGCAAATCCCGTTCGGAGCGTCGGAAAGGCGCCGCACAGCAACACGGCGCGGAGGTGTGAGGATTGGACAAAAGTGTCATCGTTCGCTTGAAAGACATTGTCATGAATTTTGACGATGAGCAGGTATTGAAGGGTATCGACCTTGATATCCATGACAAGGAATTTATTACCTTGCTGGGACCCTCCGGCTGCGGAAAAACGACAACACTCCGCATCATCGGCGGCTTTATCGAGCCGCACGAAGGACAGGTCTTCTTTGACGGAAAGCTGATCAACAAAATCCCGCCGTACAAACGGCAGGTCAACACGGTTTTCCAAAAGTACGCACTTTTCCCCCATTTGAACGTATTTGAAAACATTGCTTTCGGTCTGCGTTTGAAAAAAACGCCCGAAAAAGAGATAAAACAGCGCGTTCTCGAAATGCTTGAGCTTGTCAACCTTAAGGGCTACGGTGCCAAGAAAGTGGATTTTCTTTCCGGCGGCCAACAGCAGCGCGTTGCCATTGCACGGGCGCTCATCAACCATCCGCGGATGTTGCTTCTCGACGAGCCGCTCGGCGCGCTTGACTTACAATTACGAAAAGAAATGCAGATCGAGTTAAAGCGCATGCAGCAGCAGCTCGGCATTACCTTCATTTACGTTACTCACGACCAAGAAGAAGCACTCACCATGAGCGACCGCATCGTCGTCATGAACCGCGGCTGTATCGACCAGATCGGCACGCCCGAGGACATCTACAACGAACCGGCCAACGCCTTTGTGGCGCGCTTTATCGGTGAAAGCAACATTGTTTCGGGCATTATGCACGACGACTATGACGTTGAATTTGCCGGCAAGCACTTTGTCTGCGTGGACAAGGGCTTTGACAAAATGGAGCCGGTGGACGTGGTCATCCGTCCCGAAGACATCCGCGTCAAAGAGCCGGACGGCACCACCATTGACGGCACGGTCGAGACCGTTACGTTCAAGGGCGTTCACTTTGAAATGATTGTGGACAGCTTTGGCACGAAATGGAAGATCCATTCCACCAAGGCTGCCGAGGCAGGCTCCTTTATCGGCATGGCGCTCACGCCGGAGGATATCCACATCATGCACAAGAGCTATGCTTCGGACGCAGCCGACGCGGAGTACCTCGAGGGAGGTGCGGCAAATGAAGCGGGGCTCTAAAATCTCGGCTATTCCCTACATTATTTGGATTTTGATCTTTACGATTGTTCCGTTTGTCTTAGTCATTTACTATGCCTTCTCGGACAACGCCACCGGCCGCTTTACGCTTGACAACATTGCCAATTCCAGCGCCTATCTGCCGGTGCTTATCAAATCGTTATGTCTTGCGTTTGTGGCAACGCTCATCTGTTTACTCATCGCCTATCCGCTGGCCTACATCATGAGCCGCAAATCGGCGGCCGTACAGCGGGTATTTATGATGCTTGTCATGCTGCCGATGTGGATGAACTTTCTTTTGCGCACGTATGCGTGGATGACCATTCTTGAGGACAACGGCATCATCAACAACATTCTCGCCTTTTTCGGACTGCCAGCGGCCAAGCTCATCAACACCTCGGGTGCGGTCATCTTAGGCATGGTCTACAACTATCTGCCGTTTATGATTCTGCCGCTGTTTTCGATTATGACGAAGATCGACCGGCACGTCATCGAGGCCGCGCAAGACCTCGGGTGCAGTATGCCGGTAGTCATCCGCAAGGTGGTTGTGCCGCTAAGCTTTCCGGGCATTGCGACCGGCATTACCATGACGTTTGTGCCGTGTGTGAGTACGTTCATCATTTCCCGGCTTTTGGGCGGCAGCGACTGCTATCTCATCGGCGACCTCATCGAAGAACAGTTCAAGCTCAAGGGAACCGGCTTCCATGTCGGCTCGGCGACCTCGCTTGTGCTTATGATCGTGGTGCTTATCAGCATGGGAATCCTCAACCAGTTTGACAGCGATGAAATGGAGGATTCGATCAAATGAAAAAGACCTTTTCACGCATATACACCGGCATTTGCTTTGCCTTTCTGTATATTCCGATTCTGATTCTTATCGTCTTTTCGTTCAACACCAGCAAGGGTGCAACCTGGACGGGCTTTACCACAAAGTGGTATGTGGAATTGTTCCGCAACCAAGCCATCATCGGCGCGTTTATCAATACGCTCATCGTCGCGCTGGTCGCGTCGGTCTTTGCGACCATTTTAGGCACGACGGCGGCCTTCGGCATGAACAGCATGAAAAAAATGTCCAAGGGCGTTATGCGAACGCTCACCTACATTCAGATCCTCAATCCGGAGATCGTAACCGGTATTTCGCTCATGCTGCTTTTTGCTTACTTCAAATTCACGTCCGGCTTTGCGACCCTGATTTTGGCGCACATCACGTTCTGCGTACCGACGGTGGTATTAAGCGTACTGCCGAAACTGCGGCAATTGAACGTCAGTCTGTATGAAGCCGCCATGGATCTCGGCTGCAACCGCCGACAAGCGTTTTTCAAAGTGGTAATTCCCGAGATCATGCCGGGTATCGTTTCCGGTTTTCTTATGGCGCTCACCTACTCGATCGACGATTTCGTCATCAGCTATTTCACCTCCGGCACGACCTCGCAGACTCTGCCGGTGGTCATCTACAGCATGACCAAAAAACAGGTCACACCGACCATTTATGCACTTTCCACCCTGCTTTTTGTAGGCGTGCTTGCCGTACTCATCGTTTACAATCTTGTGGATATGAAGTTTGAAAACGAGAAGAACAAAGCGGTCGGCCTCGCCAAAAAAGCATAACGTACAATCACAAGGAGAAAAATCAAATGAAAAAAACCGTATTTTCCGTCTTGCTTGCCCTTGTGGCGGCAATGCTCTTTAACTTTGCCGCCTTTGCCGAGGTTTCCGTCGAGGACGAAGCCTACTATGCCGCCTTCCGTGACAAGGGAATCACCCTCAACGTCTACAACTGGGGCGAATACATTTCCGACGGTTCGGACGGCAGCATCGATGTGATCAAAGAATTCGAAGAGATATCCGGCATCAAGGTCAACTACACGCTGTTTGACACCAACGAGGATATGTATGCCAAGGTGGTTCACGGCGGTTCGCAGTATGACATCATCATCCCGTCCGACTACATGATCGCCCGCCTGATTGATGAGGATCGTTTGGAAAAGCTCGATTTTGACAAGATCCCAAACATCTCGCTCATCGACGACAAGTACCGCTTTACCGATTTCGATCCCGAAGGGGCTTACACAGTTCCCTACACCTGGGGCATGGTGGGACTTGTGTACAACACCAAGTATGTAACGGCCGAAGAAGCAAGCACGTGGGACGTTCTGTGGAACGAAAAGTTCAAGGGCAAGGTGCTCATGTTCGGCAACAGCCGCGATGCATTCGGTATTGCACTTAAGAAACTCGGTTACTCGCTCAACACGGAAAACCTTGAAGAGATCGACAAGGCCGCCGACGCGCTCAAAGCGCAGAAAGCTGTCAATCAGATGTATGCCATGGATCAGACGTTTGACAAAATGGCAAACGAAAACGCCTATGCCGCGCCCTACTACGCCGGCGACTGCCTGACCATGATGGAGCGCAACGAAAACCTTGCGTTCGCCTACCCCAAAGAGGGCGTCAACCAGTTTATCGACTCGGTCTGCATTCCCAAAGGCACGACCAACAAGGATGCCGCCGAAGCCTTCATCAACTTCCTCTGCGAAACCGATATCGCCGTTGCCAACTGCGAATTCATCTCGTACTTTACGCCGCAGACAAAAGCCATGGAGATTGTCGGCGTTGACGAACGCATCCAGCCGACCGAAGAAGCCCTCGAAAACTCCGAAACGTTCGTGATGTTGGGCGACGAAGCCAACAGCCACATGGAAGATCTGTGGCTTCAGATTCGCAGCACCTCCATGTTCGACAGCCCGGTATATCTGTTGGCACTCATTCTGCTTCTTGCCTTAATCATCTTCATCATTCTGTATGTGGCAAGAAAGAAAAAGAATTCGAAAATCGATTATTAAACGAAGCAAAATAAAAAGCGGCTGCTCCCAAAAGGCGGAGCGGCCGCTTTTTTGTATGTCATAAGCCGTTTATCCGAGCGTGTATGCGCGTGTTTCGCGGTACACCTTCGGCGGCACGCCGAAATTCTGCTTAAAACAGTGGCTGAAGGAATACACATCCGAAAAGCCGCACCCAAGAGCGATATCGGAAATCGATTTAGACGTATTCAAAAGCAAAAGCTCCGCTTTGTTCAGCCGAAACTCCCGTAAGAATTCATGCGGTGTTTTTTGATAGATGTCCGAAAACAACCGCCGGAAATGCTTTTCGCTGATGCCGGCGTTTTGGGCAAGCTCGCTGAGCCGCAGATCCGGGCGGCTGTAATGCCGGTTTATGTAATCCAATGCGCCTGCAATTTTTCCGGCCATTTTGTCATTGATGTCGTCAAAACTGCTCTCGTTATACAGCATTCCGATGATTTGGCAGAGAAGGCCGCCGCATATCAGCCGAGAGCCGGGCAAATGCAGGCTGTATTCCTTCACGGCTTTCCGGAACAGCTTTTCATATGCATAGGCGTTCACGGCGGAACAGACCGTTTTGAACGGGAACGCACCGCGCAAAGAAGCGGCGTTTTTCTCGAAATTAAAATTGACCGCCATATACGACACCGCATCGCAGCGATAGGCGCCGCTTTCATCCACCGAGCCTTTGGCAATATACGCCACCTGCCCTTCTTTGATTGGGACGGTTTTTCCGTCTTTGGTATAGCCGAGTGTTCCGTTTGTGACAAACGCAAGACTTTCGTGATTTCTGGGTTCAAACGCCCGATACGGCTTATCCTTGGTTAACGTATCACAAAAAAACCGTGCGTCGTCAAAGCACGGTACATCTGAAAATTCGAACTTCATGTTGAAACTCCTATGATTCTCCGTTGCTCTTTTTTTGCTTTTTGCATTATAGCATATATCGCGAAAAAAATCAAGCATAATATCCGTTTGAAACAAATTCATGCGTTTACAAACATTTACTTTTTTGCGGATTTCGCTATAATCATAGTCAATAAACCGATAAAGGCGGGAAAAACATGAGAAAAGCACTCGTAACCGGCGCAAGCCGCGGCATTGGCTATGCAATTGCCAAAAAGCTCGCGCAAAACGGCGATAAAATCGTTATCACCGGCAGAAAGAAAGAGACACTGGAACGTGTGGCAAAGGAACTTGGCCAAAACGTATTTCCTATGGTTTGGGATGCTGCAGAATTCGACAAGGCGGATGAAAAAGTCCGCGAAGCGGCCGGGCAGCTCGGCGGTCTTGACATTGTGGTAAACAATGCCGGCATTTTTGCCCGGCGGAGCGAATGGGACAAAAAAAGTCTGTTGAAAACGACCGTTCCAGAATGGCAGGATGTCATCGATGTCAACGCCAGTGCGGTATTTTTCACCATGCAGGCATCGGTCAACTATATGCTTGAAAACGGTGTAAAAGGCAATATTCTAAACATTACGTCGGTCGCCGGTGAAGAACCGGTTTTCGGCGCGTACGGCGGTTCCAAAATTCTTGCGACGGGACTTACGCGCGGCTGGGGCAAGATGTTTGCTTCGGACGGAATCACCATAAACGGCATTGCGCCGGGGCCGGTAGCGACCGAGATGAACAACTGGCATGAGGGCGATTCCATGAAGCACGACCGGATCCCTTACGGCCGGTTTGCCACGATTGACGAGGTCGCCGCGCTTGCCATGTATCTGTTAGACGAAAAGGCAAAGATGATCTGCGGCGAAACCGTGATTATCGACGGTGCTTATTCCATCCGATAGTAAGAGGAGTGTGAGCAAAATGAACGAAAGAATCGAAAAGTTAGTTGAAAAAACCGTTGCCGGACAAATGTTTGTTTATCCGGTCAAGACGGAATACGACCGGTGCGACTTATTTTTATCGCCGGTGAAAATGTCGGCAAAAAGAGTGTGCGAATATATCCGCCATCAAGAGCCGCTTGTCATTGAAGAATCCTGCTTTACCGGGCTATTGGCGTTCGACAGCAGTGTGGAGGGCGATATTTTCAACCGGAACGGTCACCGCAATTTTGCCATTGCCTGCAAGAATTTTTACAACCAGCCGGTGGACAATTTGCTGACCTTTGAATGGCAGCATTCGGCAGGCGATTTCGGAAAAATCCTTGGCGGCGGTATAAGCGGCATAAAACAAGAAATTCAAGAATCCGCCCGGCATCACAAGGATGACCAAGAGGCGTTAGAATTTTTGGAAACGCAAACGGACATCTGTGACGCGGTCATCGATTGGGCGCACAAATGCTCCGAAAAAGCGCGGCGCATTGCCGAAACGACTGCCAATGAAAGCTGCAAAAGAAATTTAGAAAGGCTATCGAAGTCGTTAAATAATGTGCCGGAAAAACCGGCGCAAAGCTTTTACGAAGCGATTTTGTCGCTCTATGTCTGCTACGGCTTGCTTCCGGACAGCATCGGGTTAATCGACCGGTATTTATATCCGTATTACAAGGCGGATATTGAAAGCGGCATTTTAACCAAGGAGGAAGCGTCAGCGTATTTGCAAGAGCTGTTTTTGATGCTGCAAGCGCGCATTCACAAGTCCTCCGACCGGTTTTACCGCGGCGGTGAATCGCATTTCTGCGTCGGCGGCTATCTGGAAAACGGCGAGGACGGCTTCAACGAACTACCCAAGTTAATTGTTGATTCGCTGATGGAGCTGCCGACCTGGATTCCGCAGATTTCATTGCGCTGGACACCCAAAACGCCGCACGAGGTGTTACGTTACATGATGGATTGCGAACGGAACGATCCGAACAAGCGCATTGCGTTCGTGAACGATGTGCCGCGCATCAAGGGCTTGACCGAATACACCGGATTTTCCTACGAAAAAGCCGTGCATTACACCATGATCGGCTGCAACGAAATCGCGCTGCCCGGCGGCATTGTGTTCGGCTTTGACCCGATGAACATTGTGCGCTGTGTGCAGAATACGTTTTTTAGCCGCAGCGGCGATATTCAGAACGTCCAAAGCTTCGACGAATTTTACGCGATTTTCCAAGAGGAACTGTACAAAGACCTGCGCGAAGCGGACGAAATCGGCAAAGGCTTGCAGACCATCCGCAGCCGCGACTGCAATTTGGTGAGCAATATGCTCCTTGACGGCTGCATAAAAAATGCCAAAAGCGTTACAAAAGGCGGCACGGATACCTATGTTGCCGTCGGGCTTCTTATCGGCATATCAAACGTCATCGATTCGCTTGCCGTAACAAAGCAAGTTGTGTTTGATGAAAAGCGGATCTCGATGAAGAAACTTATCGAAGCCTTGCAGAACAACTGGAACGGCTTTGAGGACTTACGGGAATACATCTTAAAAAAAGGAATGTTTTTCGGCAACGACGACGACCTTTCGAACGGCATGGCGCACCGGTTTTTTGAAAGTCTTTACAAATGGAACACCGGCGACAACTATTTGCACAAAAAGCTGGTATTCGGAAATCTTGTCGGCTACAACGAACATCACAAGTTTTTCGGCGACCATACCAAGGCGACGCCCGACGGGCGCTTTGACGGCGATATGTTGAATTTCGGAATCGGTCAATCGGAGGGCAAGGACAGAAACGGCCTTACGGCTCTGTTATCCTCGGTGGCAAAATGCGACCCGTATGCGATTTTGACCGGGCCGAGCGTTACCAACGTTCTGTTAGACGAAAAGTTGGTCAAAAACGATGAAAGCTTTGAAAAATTGGTTTATCTGTTTGAAACCTATTTCAAGCTTGGCGGAACACATTTTCAGCTTACCTATGTGTCCAAAGAAGACTTAGTCAATGCGAAGAAAACGCCGGACAAATACAAAAATCTGCGCGTCCGGGTTTCGGGCTTTTCCGACTATTTCGTGTTTTTGAACGAAGGCTTACAGGACGAGATCATACAAAGAACAACGCACACAAAATAGGTGGCAGCCGTGATGAATACAGCAATTATTTTTGATATACAAAGAAATTCGTTTGTCGATGGTCCGGGCATACGAACCACTGTTTTTTTCAAGGGTTGTAATCTGAAATGCAAGTGGTGTCACAATCCCGAAAGTCAATCGCCCAAGCCGCAAATATTATTCTACAAGGACAAATGCACCGGCTGCGGCCGATGCAAAGGCATCACCGAAAAGAATACCGAATTTGTCTGTTTTCATGACGCAAAGCAAATCTGCGGAAAGGAATATACGGTCAAAGAGGTTTTTGATACGATACAGAAAGACAGAACGTTTTACGAAACCTCCGGCGGCGGTGTAACCTTTTCAGGCGGCGAATGCATGCTGCAAACCGATTTCCTGTGCGAGATCTTACAAAAGTGCAAGCAAGAGCACATCCATACCGCCATCGATACGGCAGGATTCGTTCCATGGGAATCCTTTGAGAGGGTGCTTCCTTATACCGACTTATTTCTGTATGACATAAAAACGTTGAAGGATGACATACATAAAGAATTTGTCGGTGTTTCCAACAAACCGATTTTAAGTAACCTGCGAAAGCTCTTAGAGGTTAAGGCAAACGTTTGGATACGAATTCCAATCATTCCGAACGTCAACGACTCGGCAGAAGACATGAAAGACGTCAAGGCGTTTCTTGACGCTTTCAAGCCGATAAAAACCGAGCTTTTGCCCTATCACAAAATGGGTGAACACAAATATACGGCACTGGGAAGAAAAATGACGTCCTTTGCTGTTCCGTCCAAAGAAAAGCTCGACGAACTGAACAGAATTTTTCAAAGCAAATAAGAAAAACGCGCTGTCCGAAAGCCGGTTCCGGACAGCGCGTTTATATTGTTTTATCCCTTAAAACCCAAAGAAATCGTAAGCGTTCTGATAGCTGATGTCGTACACCATCTTGCCGACCGTCTCGATATCGTTCGGATATTCGCCGCGTTCAATAAGGCCGCCGAGATAATCGCAGAGAATGCGGCGGAAATACTCATGGCGCGTATAGGACAAGAACGAACGGGAATCGGTGAGCATACCGACAAAGTTGGCAAGCACGCCGGTGGCGGCAAACGAGCGGAGCTGGTCGCGCATACCGTCGAGGTGGTCGTTGAACCACCATGCCGAGCCGTGCTGAATGCGGCTCTTAATGCCCTTATCGTTGCCTTGGAAGCAGCCGCACATGGCGTCGATGGCGGCATTGTCGTTGGGATTTAACGAATAGAAGATCATCTTGGGCAGGTGATCGGCTGTTTCGAAGCTGTCAAGCAACTTGAGTGCGTTGCGGACGCAGTCATAACCGGCGATGGTGTCAAAGCCGGTATCCGGGCCGAGTTTTGCAAAATTCTTGGCGCTCTGGTTGCGGATAACGCCGAAGTGGATCTGCATGACCCAATTTCTCTTAGTAAATTCACCGGCAAAGAAGGACAGAAGGAAGGTTTTATATGCGTCGGCTTCTTCGGTCGAGAGCGTCTGCCCGGCAAGGGCTTTCTTGAAGATGAGGTCGGCTTCTTTTGCCGTGCAGGGCGCGAACGGCACATAGTCCATGCCGTGGTCGCTGGTCTTGCAGCCGTGCGCTTCAAAATGGTCAAGGCGCGCGGTCATGGCGTCAAGCAGCGTATCGATATCGGCGATCTCCTTGCCGTAGGCCGGTGCGAGCTTTTCGGCGATATATTCCTTAAAGCCGGGCTTTTCGATGTTGACCGCCTTATCGGGACGGAACGCCGGCAGCACGCGCGTCTCAAAGCTCTTATCGGCGGCGATAGCTCTGTGATGCTCCAGCGAATCGGCCGGGTCGTCGGTCGTGCAGATGACCTTGACGCCGCTTGCCTTGATGAGGTCGCGTGCGCCCATGTTACCGGACGTGAGCATGGCGTTGCATTTTTCCCAAATCGCGTCGCAGGTCGCTTCGTTTAACGGCTCATGGATATCGAAATAGCGCGCAAGCTCCAAATGCGTCCAATGGTAAAGGGGATTGCCGATGAGATTCGGCATGGTCTTTGCCCAGGCCTTGAAGCGGTCATAATCCGATGCGCCGCCCGTCACAAGGCTTTCATCAAAACCGCAGGCGCGAATGGCACGCCATTTGTAATGGTCGCCGTAGAGCCAGGCTTCGGTGATGTTCTTAAACTGCTTGTTGGTTGCAATTTCTTCGGGACTCAAATGGCAGTGATAGTCCACAATGGGCGTTTTTTCGGCGTAGTCTTCAAATAATTTTACAGCGGTCGGAGTGGAAAGCAAAAAATCTTTTCCCATAAATTCTTTCATGACAAACTTCCTTTCTGCGCGGTAAGATGCAAACATTTTTCTGCGGATAGTATAACAAACCCGGACGGAAAAGTCAAGTTTTCGGCGGCAACGCAGTTGAATTACACAAATATCGGGCA
>OIWM01000789.1_pt1 | contig 35994 bp, 20 predicted proteins | sample 1587451 | NCBI WGS metagenome assembly OIWM01 (sample SAMEA3888907, study PRJEB22519) | human gut metagenome | biome: human gut; feature: human-associated habitat; material: faeces | place: Denmark | collected 2011
CGTCTCCCGCCTTCTTCCTTTCACGCCCTGATCCGGCCGTTCTGACTCGCCCGTAGTATCGCATTCTGGATGCCCTGTCGCTCCTGTACATAAGGTCCAGGCCATCCTCGTCAGCGGCATAGTCCATCGCGTTCGATACCCCGATCTTTCCCGCCTCCAGAATCGCATCCTGATTGGCACCGAGATACGTAAAGGTCCAGCCGCGTTCCTCCAGCATGCCGATCATCTTCCTCAGATTCTCTGACGAATATCTGCGAGATGCATTCTCAAGTCCGTCCGTGATGATTGTCACAAGAACGGCTGATTCCTCGGGCACGGTCTGACTCATGCGAGTCAGCATATCCCCGACCGCATCGTAAAGTGGCGTCATGGCCTCCGGTCTGTAATCTCCCGGGATCAGATCCCTCACCTCCGCTATCGGAGTCATGTCATTCAGGACGTGGAGGGTATCACCTTGCGTCCTGGTGGAGAACGTAACCATGGTGAGGTACTGCCTGAGGTCGGGAATGGAATCCGCTGCCGCCCTGATAGAGGCTACCGTACCGTTGGCCCCAGCAATCGTAGCACGCTCCAGCCCGCCCATTGATCCGCTCTCATCGAGGATGATGAGATTGTAGCATGACCCTTCACCACCCTTCAGTGCAGGGCTGCTCATGGCATTGATCTTCTCTTTTATCTGCTTCTGATACTTCCTAATGTTTTTTTCGTACCTGCAGAGCCTGATGATTTCTCCGGCATGCGGCAGGATCACGAGGGCGGCCAGCAGTCCCACGCATGATGCCAGGATTATGGCCAGTGTCTTCTTTACCATAGTCATTGTGTCTGTATAGTTTGAGTATTATTGGTCCTGTTGAGTCATTCTGGCTTCATCGTGTCTTTTCTGTATTATCATTGAACTTGCAGTCTTCGACATCGAGCTCGTACCGGTTCCTGCCCTCCCAGCAGTCGACCTTGAATCCGAATGCGATTACCGATATATGGTAAGACCCGAGCATGGGGGCGTATCTTGCCGCGATGCTGTGCCACCCGCCAGGGAGCAGTTCAACCTTCCCGTCTTTCCCCACCGGTACCGACAATGCCTCCGCGTTATAGGACGTCTGCCTGTCAAAGGATCTCCACGCCCTGACGGTGAACGCATGGACAGGAAGGAGTCTCTTCACCTGTTCCTCACCGCGGAGCCGGTACCTCCAATGGATGACAGTACAGTCTCTGAGGTAGTCAATACTCGAAATCTGGAACTCGTAGTGCTCTGTACCGCCACACAGCGGAGTGTTCTCGAAGGAGGCATGCCTGGGAGTGAAGCATATATCCTGCTTCTTGGGAGAGACTCCGTAGTCATACACGGCGGCGCTTCTGACAGGCCTGACGCTGCGAGTGAACATAGACGGAACATTCCTGGACAGCCATCCTGACGAATCCCCCGTACTGCGTCCCGTTCGGGTATCCCTGATTCCGAACCAGAAGATCATGGCTCCTATGATCAGGAATGCAAGCACGGACGAGATTTCATCAGCATCGTCATCGTTGGGCTCCGGAACGCGCGTTGTCACTGCCGGTCTCCTCGGTGGCTCGAAATGGGGATCCAGGATGGAGACTTGCTTATAGTAGTGTATGGCGAACCTGTCCGGATGGAGGACGCGGTCGTAGTCATACCTGCGTCTTGTGTCCAGAAGAACCCCTGCCGCCTCCTCTACCAGCATCCAACGATCCCGCCCATCCGGCAATGTGTCACTGCAGTCATCCAAGGATTCCATCTGCCTCACGAACGCATCGCTGATGACCTTCATGGAAGCCGTCTCGCACACACCGAGGATCTCGTAATATGTCTTTCCTGTATCCATCCGTTTACTTCTCTTTGGTGCAAAGGAACACACGCAGGGCGAACTGGATGTTCGCAGGCAGAAAAAGACGTCATGTCATCCGGGCCCGGTCCGGCAGTTCTCCTGGCGAAGGTATGCTCCGCCCATCCCGAAAGACCCACCTGCGGTGTCCCTGAACGGGTGCGGCCTCAAATGCTCCCCTGTCCCATTTGAACCGTTCTTTCTCACTTGAGGCTGCGCAGTCCCTGCCATACGAACTCCGGGACAGGCCCGGGGCCACAACAATCTCAAAAGAAAAAGACATGACAGAGACAAGCAGGAAGCAGTACAGGTTCAGGAACATGGACGTGGTACTGGACAGGACAACCTACCGAAGCAGCGGCACGCTGGCCGTCATAATGAACACGATGAACGAAGATGACGGATACATCATGGTCACCGTGAACCTATCAAGCCCGCTGCAGAAGGGCGAGCTGGCATTCGTGGACACGAACAATCTCTCCGGCATCGACTCCTGGCTCGAAGAGAACGGAATCGCAGAGCACACCGGGGTGTCTGCCGTCAGCGGCTTCTGCACATATCCGCTCATGAAGTTCAACATCTAAAAGGAAAGCCGGAAATGAAGACAGAGACTCTGAGAGCCCTCGGGCTCAACCTCGAGGACATGGACGCAAGGGTGCTGCTTGACGAGCACTTCAACGGGGAGAGCTACGGACTGACGGAGGCCGGCTGCCGCAAGGTGGCCATCCTCCGCGAATTCATCGCAGAATACAGGGACGACCTCTCTAAGGAGCCGGCAAAGCAGATCGGCTGCAGCAGGGATGCGGTGTCGCTGGTGGAGAGCAGGCTGCGCGGAATCGACCACGAGCAGCTCTGGGTGGCATTCCTTAACAAGGCCAACATCCCCATAGACACCGTCCAGATGACGAAGGGCACCCTCGACAGCACGGGTATGGACAACAGGCAGATCCTGAGGACAGCCATCCTCAAGAAGGCCTCCGGTGTCATACTGTTCCATAACCATCCATCCGGAAGACCTAAGCCCGGGTCCGCAAACATCAAGGCAACGGAAAGCCTCAGGAACGCAGCGGCAGTGTTCGACATAGCGGTGCTGGACCACATCATCGTATCGGACAGCAGCTGGTACTCGTTCGCTGACAAGAAGACATACAAGTTCAACAGATAATAACAGAAGAAAATGAAGCTTATCAGATTCACAGGAAGCGATGCAGTGCACACATGCGCGGGCACATACGAGGTGCCACAGGACCAGTTCGAGAGGAGCATTACGTCATCCGAGGATGAACTCTCAAGAATGAACGGCAGCATCGCGCGGCTGATAACGGCATTGGAGCGTCTCACGGTGCACATACCGACCTCCATCAGAATGCATCTGTAATGATCGCATAACCCCATGCAGGGTCTCTGCACAGGCATTCGCAAGTGCGCCCTCATGAGTTCTATTTCTTGCTTGCTTGAGCCGTTCCGATGTGATATCGGGACGGCTCTTTTCATCCAGAACGAACCTTCAATTCGCTTAATTTATGGTAAATTTGCAGACAGAATCCCAACCGCAACAAATCGTCAACATGGAAAGCACACCGTCAGCTCCTGTGGCACAGGTAACAATATACAACCCGAACGAGATAATCAACCTCTTCTCCGAGTCCCTCGCTAGGAGGGGCGCCGGCATCATAAATGTGCGCGGCATCTACCAGAAGGGCAAGAACACTTCCTACGGTGGGTATTTCTACGACTTCCTGAAGGATGAGTTCACCCAGTACGAGCTCTCCATCAAGATTCCCGGTCTGCTGCGCGAGGGTCTTGAGGAAGGCAACCTCGTGGACATGAAGGGAACCATCGACAGGAAGGTGAACAACAACTGCACGGTGCAGCTCACCCTGAACGTCACCGGGGTCATCATCGTGCAGGAGCAGACCTTCTCCGAGGAGGAGATAAGGCGCATAGAAATCCGCAAGAAGAAGTCGCAGACCGGCTACCGCAAGGTGGACAACATCCTCGAGGGAGCCATCTTCGCAGACAGGAGGCCGTCCGTGGCACTCGTGTTCGCGGACTCCTCAATCACCGATGCGGACTTCGATGCAGGGAAGCAGGCTGCCGAGGTGCAGATTGACTTCACAGAATACAGGGTATCCTTCGCCAGGCCGAAGGACTTCGTGCAGACGCTGCGCGAGGCGGACGGCCGCGGCCATGACGTCATATGCGTTGTACGCGGTGGCGGTTCAGGGCTGGAGGCGCTGGAGAACCTGGACGTGCTGGACTGCATAGCCGGGATGGGCACTGCGGTGGTGTCAGCCGTGGGGCATGCTGCCGACAAGGTATTCATAAACGAGATCTCCGACCTGGAGATAGGCACGCCATCCCTGCTCGGTTCCTACTTCAAGGACCTCGTGGAGAAGGTGGCCAAGAAGAAGGCCGACTCCACCGCAGCCCTCACAAGGAAGATCGAGGCGCAGTTCAAGGAGCAGATCGAGACATCGAAGAAGCAGAATGCCGAACTACAGAAGAAGTTCGATGAGCTTTCCAAGCAGTCAGCGGAAGCGACCAAAAAGCATGACGAGCAGGTGAAGGAGTCTCAGGCGCAGAACAAGAAACTCCAGGAGATGGTCGATGCCATGTCCAAGGGAGCAGGCCAGACACAGAAGAAGTACAACGAGCAGGTGGCAGGCCTTCAGGCTCAGCTTAAGACAATAACGGAAAGCAACCAGAAGCAGTCCGAGGAACTGACCAAGAAGATAGGAGAGATGCAGACCAGCATCACCAATCTCACTAATGAGAACGCAAAAGTGAACAGGGAACTGAGTACCGCCAACAGCCGCAACAGTCAATTGCAGGCCGAACTGGCCGCTGCCCAGAACAAAGGAGGCAATAAAGTTCTCATCGCAGGATTGGCCATAATCATCGCCATCCTTCTAATAATCATCCTCGTAAGATAGGATTCCTCGTTATACGATTACGGTGACAACCGTCTCTGTCAGGCCCGTCTCGGGAACGCCTGCCGGATGTTCCATCTCTTTACCATGCTTCGGGTTCACATCCCTGCACAATCTGTCAAATCCCTCCTTCACGGCTTGAAGCAGTACCTGAAGGTCAATCTTCGTCTGAGGGCCAACAGTGCTAATAAGTGTAGAGTTTCCGTAAATGCCGATAAAAGTATTCTTCCCCAAAGATGCATTATGAGCAGCCTTGCATCTGTATTGCTCATAAAGAACTGATATATCACCATCAGAAAGCGATCCAACAACGCAGACAACCTCTTCTATTTTGAAAAAACTACTGAAGTGATCTTTGGATGCACCGGGACTGCTCATGACCTTGTCAATGTCTTTTTTAAGAACAGCCTTACCATTTTTGGACCCGTAATACGAACCGATTGCATCTACAGAACACAATAGAAGGACAAGGGCCGGCATTCCATAGCACTGCACACCCTTCACTTTTGTATCAAGCGAAATCTCAGCCACCTTGATGTAATGCTGTATACTCTCGTGATTTAATCTTCTATATTGTCTTTCTATCTTTCCCATAACCATTAACTGAATAGATGTATTCTCCTAGATATTCGACTTATTAAACGGGCAGAGATCAATCGTCAGGTTGCGTATCTGCTCATCCGTCAGCTCCATATCACTGAGTATATCAAGAAGCATCTCCTGGCGAGGCTGTCCAAGCGTCAGTCGATACAGGCTCAGCACCTCCTCCAGACGCTTGTAGCGCTGTGAATCGATACTGAGCGGGTAATGGAGCACTATCCTCTCCACCTTCAGGTCATCTGAATCACCAAACTCGGGAGGAAGGCTCCAGGATGGGACGATGTCAGAATAGCTTCCCTTATAATCCCGCGCAGCATTCTCGAAAATATCCTTCCATGAGAACACATCCGAATACCTCTGAGCAAGCCTCTGGCGGATGGAAAGGTTCCTGAATCTGTTGACACGTCCCTCACGCTGCTCCATGTCGACCGGATTGGACGGAAGGTTCCAGTGAAGGAGCTTCCTTGAATACTGATGGAAGTCCAGTCCCTCCTGTCCCACCGATGTCGTTGCAAGCACGAACGGCCTGAACGGAGAATTGAATGCTGTACGTATGTTGGCGACCCTGGTGACGGACTTGTCTGCCATCTTCACGTTCGCGAACTGGACCGCATAGCTCATCCTCATGTTCTTCTTTATGATGGTGCCATCCTCGTCCTGCATTCCGACATTGATTGGAACGGCATCCGATGGCGCTTCCGCGAAAAACTTCGTGTACTTGTCCGCTCCCATGATGAGCAGGTACTCGTCAAGCACCGCCTGAAGGTTTCCCTCGACACAGTAGTCGAACATGGCATCCACGTAGCATTCCGACTTTGACGAGAAACACAGGTCAAGCACCGATGCTCCCTCAGGACGGATGAAGAGCCTGTAGAAGTACATACCTAGTTCAGCATGGAAATACTCGTATTTCTCTTCCGGAAGACTCCTTCGCGAACATACGGCAGGTGATCCTATGGCTGCGTCGGCAAGGATGCCCGACATGTTCCCCGGCAGGCATTCGATATCCTCGGAGCGGTCAATGCCGTCAAGCATCTCCATCCAGGCCCTGATGAGAGCAGCGCCCCTAACCTCTCCACGCGGAGCTTCCTCCATAGGGATACCGTATTCCTCTGACAGTCCCTTCAGCCTCTCAGAGATGACGGATTCAATCTCGGAGCGTATCGTACGCACATCCGCACCGAAAAAACCCTCCCTCTGCGGATCATATAAATCTGCAAGGTATCTGCATGGATAGAGCAGAGGATTGTCGTAATCCTCAAGCTTTGCCAGACGACCCCTCGCGTACCTCTCATTGTTCTTGCTGTAGTATTTCCTTATCCTTACCTGCTTCTTGCTGAGACCAGCAAAGACCTTCTGTTCCGCTGTATATGTAAGCATGACTGAGAGCATCCTCGGAACCATCTCCCAGGATGAGAACACCAGCACCTTGGAGAAACCCTTGTTCTCAGAATAGACTCCGTCAGTCGTGTAATACGGATGAGATGCCGGCACCCAGAGGAGCTTCTCGGAAGAGAACTTCCCGCAACCCTCCTGAAGCCCATCGGCACGTCTGCCCTCCACTGTGAACAGGCTGTCCCTGAGCCAGTCCAAGCGCGCATTTCCGGAAGCTATCTCACGGTAGTTGTTGACGGACTTGAACTGCAGGTAGAGCGAACCGACATTGGTCTTCCTCGCACGGCTTCTCTCCCATGGGGCGATGAAGTCCTTGAGCTTGTATCCGTCCATGAAGGAGAACACATAAGGGCAGGACTTGACATAGTCCATTGGAATCGAGCGGAAATCCGAGCTCTGTGTCTTCTCGCACACTGAATCCAGGACCCTCCTGGCCTGGAAGTATTCCTTTATGTCGTCATCCGAGGTGCGTACCGTGATCTCACGCGTAACGACATTGCCGGCATTGAAGCGCTCGGTCCTGCACATCATGGAATAAAGCGAATCCTCCGCATCGGCCTTCACGGCATCCAGTACGGACAGGTTGCCGAGGCTCATCTCCTTGAGCGCTATGTTGTACCTATTCCACACCTCGCTGAAACGCATCTCCTCCTCCGAGTCGCTGCCGCTCAGGAAGTGAACCACCTGCTTGAAATCCGAGAAATGTTCATCCACGCCCGACTCGTTAAGCTCATCCAGGGTTGTGAACGGCTTGTAAGGGGTAGCCGAAAGAAGGAGTATCTTCACGTCCTTCTTCCCGAAGAACTTCCTCGCGATGAGAGACTGCTCATCGTCCGTGTCCGCAATGAGGCTGCGGAACCTCTGGAACTCATCCATTATCACGAGATCCGGAGAAAGCCTGTCAAGGCTGATGTCCGCAAACATCTTCCTCAAACGGGATATTATCAATGCGTATTTCCATTCGGACTTCGGACGGGAGATCATCTCAAGTACGGAATCAAGCACCGTGTACTCCCTGTCCTTCTCCCTGATCGCATCAAGCATCCAGTCGCGATCTTCAGCTGAGATGGCGTCATCGATCTTCACGGAGAACCTTGATACCTGGTAGTCCCAGTTCTCCTGCTTGGTCACGAGATGGGTCTTCATGAAATCCGACACAAGGTCGCGCTTCTGCTGGAACTGTCCTCCGAGCCTGAGCAGATAAGCGCATATCAGTGCACGTTCCTGGGCACTGCCGTTGCTGCTGGCGAAGTTGAACGAGGTGAAGGGGGTCAGAGGTATGATGACCTCCGGCACGGGCATCTCCTCGGTCTTATTGAAAGACTTGCGTATATCCTTCTCCTTTTCCGCAAGTATGAGGTGCTGCATCGACAGGCGGCTCTCATCCGGGGAGAGGACATCCTTTATTCCGAACTGGTCAATGTTCTGCCTCGCGATGTTGATGTTCGAGCAGACATATACCACACGGTAGAACTCATCCTCCTGGAACGGAGGATACTTTCTCATCAGCGAAACAACCTCGCTTGCAACGGTGGTCTTTCCAAGACCGACCTCGTCAGCCAGGAGGACCCTCTGGCGCGGGTTCTCCTCCCTGGTGAACAGGTCGTATATGCGGTCGGCAGTGTCCTGCTGAAAATCAAGCGGCTTGTTCATCGTCTGGCTATCCTAATTGATTTGACAAGAGATTCGAATACCTCGGTGAATTCCGGATCCATGATGCTGTCTGGGACGGACTCCATGAGCTTGCGGATATCGTCCAGGACGGCAGGCCTTTCATAGACACTTCTGAGGAGGTCTTCATATAATGCAGGAAGCATATTCCTGCCGGATCCTGACCCGGAGGAGAGCCTGGCATCCTGCAGCTGCTTATGCATCATATACGCCTCCTTGTTATCCGCGAGAAGAAAGGACACGCAATCCATGAAGTCCGCAGGACCCATGATCCTGCGGCATATCGCCTGGTCTCGTCCCTCCGGCATCTCCATCTGCACCTTGACCAGCTGCGGCTCCCCTTCGATGGTCATGACCACGAACTGCGAGAGGGAGCCTAGAGGAATCGAGCCGAAACGCATCTCCCTGGCAAGAGGAACCTTCTGTTCCGGGCACAGGAGAGGGCTCACCGTGACGGAGGCGTCTTCCCCGGAAGCTGTGATGACCATGTCATACAGATCACCATCCCTGAGGGTCACGCTGCCGTCACGCAGCATGGACATGTACCTGCGGATCTTCTCCGTCAGCAGGTACTCCTCGTTCCGGTCAGACGACGGCGGCACTATCCCCAGGAAGCGGGTGAACTTCTCGTCAAGGAAGGCCTCCCTGAACGAATTGAAGCTGTATCTGTAAGGTGCGAGCCTAAGCCGCACCATGAACTCTATGTTGTTGAAGAATCCGTTGGTGGATGCGTTGGTGGAACCCAGGTAGTGGTAGCATGCCACACCGCGGTCCGTCACGAAGTATGTCTTTGCATGAAGGTTGACGCAAGCCGGGTCCTCTCCGCCCATGTCCGTCATCCCCGGGTTCATCATGAATATGTTCTCCTTCGGGAAAACCTCGAGCATCGGCTCCGTGACCGACTCCTCGCGGGTCACGAGGAACCTGTTCTGCGGGTTCTTAACCTTCTTGAAGGCAAGCATGGTCTTCTCATCCAGGAACGGAGACACCACGAGGGCTTCGTGGCGGGAGGAGATGAAATCAAGCTCCTGTGAACCGTCATACCCAGGTATGCCCATCGGGAGGAAGTCGTAGTCATCGTATATCGAGCCAGACATGTCGAAGGACTTCACCCTGAGGATGTCGTCACAAAGTGCGCGCATCTTCTTCCTCTTGTCCTTCTGTGACCGGTTCACCGGAGATATCCTGCCTGCGAGGTACTCTATGAAATCGCAAAGGGGCTGATGCTTCATCTGGGATGCCTGGGAAGCATACTTCTCCCCTATCTCTCCCGACATCTCGCATGCGATGTCAAGGTCGTTGCTGTACGCAAGGTTCCTGCTCATGACGATGAGCTTGATCCTTGACGATGATCCGTCATGGGACGTCTCCCTGATCACCCACACCTTCGGATGGAAGTTCACCACAGGGCGCTTCCTTGTCCCGACATTGATTCCGAATATGCTGTCCTCCATCAACGCGTAGAAGACCTTCCTGTCCTTGGACGGGATCTTCATGCTGGAGAAGTTGCAGAACACCGCGAGGTTGTCCGCGCATACCTTCATCGCGGTGAAGATGCACGATGAAGACCGTTTCATCATCTCGTCCGGCTCCTCCAGAAATCCGAGGGAGAACGGCAGCGAGATGAACGTCTCGAGGTCCATGGAGTATGTCGTGCCAAGCGCAAAGTCAACCCTGTAGCCAGGATCGCAAATGATCTGCCCGAAGACCATGTCGCTCATCAGCTCTCTTGCCATACCCCGAGACCCTCCTCAATCTCACGCAGCATCAACGAGATGGTCTCCCACCTGTATGAAAGATCATAGTCGTGTATCCTGCCATCGAAGTCATAAAAGCCACGAGAGCCGATCTTGGACTTGGTCGTCTTTATCTTGCGCTCCCTCGCGATGATTATCCTGTCAAGTTCGGCAAATGGCTGCCCCTTCTCCAGAGCCGCGATCGCCTTCCTGCAGAAATCCACCGACTCGCCCCTGTCCGTCACGTATATCCCGTCAAGCGAGGCCTTCATCATCTCCTTGTCACGGAGGAATACCCCACTGTACCAGTCTAGGAAGTCCTTCTCACACTCCGGGTCAGGGTCCGCCCCAAGGTCAGTGCCCTTGCTGTATATCATGTTGTACCTATGGAACAGTCCTCTCACGAGATCAGAGAAATGTCTGGCAAGCCCTACCATGCTCCTGATCGATTCAGGGACATCCGTCTTTGCGCATATCGACTCAGAGAATTCCTTGAACTTCTTCGCGGTAAGGAAATTGTCATATTCCCCTGTATGGTTCAGAAGGAACTCCAGCAGAGTCCCCTTGGCAGCAGCGCAGCCCTTCATGTGATCACGGAGATACTCGGCCTCCGCCTTGGTCAGCGACAAGCTGCAGTAGCTCTCCCATGGATACGTAAGGTCAAGCCCTATGAAGTCGCACAGAAGATTGTCAGAAGGATCTTCGCCCGTATCTCCCTGCTCAATATCCGAACCCTCATAGCGGACGGGCTTGTCATGATTGAGCCTGGACTGCTGGAAAATCATCCCCTCTATGTCATCATGCCTCATGATGCCATAGCGGTGCAGAGCCGTGCCGTAGATGTACGTAGGGTCGTACTTCACGTACTGTCCCTTGTCCAGATTCTGGGAGTTTCCGGTGATACCTGAATTGTCCCGACCCTCAGCCTTCGCGGCTGCAAGCATGGCCTTGGTCATCTGGATCTCCAGCTTGACTATCTGCGGTCTCACCTCCTTGCGGCTGCGGTAGTAGTAGGTAGCAGCCTTCTTGTAAAGAAGCGGCAGTACCGCAAGGTACTTGGCGTGGCGGTGAAGTGAAGACACTCCCGGGAACATGTGCTCCGAATACCAGTCCCTGATTCTTCCGATGCCCAGTTCATCTATGGCTCCACCTTCAGACAATCGGTCCAGTACGGCCAGGTACTTCTTCTGGTCGGAACGGTCGAAATGTATGAAGCCTACTTGCATGATTATCTATTCGCTGTTGCAAATATAAGAAAACAGGGGATTTGTTCTCACATGTTTATCAGATATGTTTGTCAATTATTGACATGCTTCTCTGATCAAATCTCACATTCAACCAATGTCTTAAGACCTTTTTACAGCAAAAATATAGTGATTTGAATCACATATATGAGTGACAAATGTCGTCATTGAATAATTTTGATTATCTTTGGGAAGATAAAGGCGAATTTATCTCTATCACGAAAACACTAGAGCGCATGGGCAAGGGTATCTTGCTGCATGCAATAATTACGTAGCATACAACTAGAAAGACACTGATATACCATGGACATCTCTCAATCTCAAATCGTTTCCTTCATCTGGAGCATAGCAGATGACTGTCTGCGCGACGTGTTCGTTCGCGGACAATACCGTGACGTCATCCTCCCGATGGTCGTTCTTCGCAGGTTCGATGCGCTCCTTGAGCCTACAAAGGATCTGGTTGAACAGGAGATCAAGGCACAGAGAGAAATCGGCCTTGACGAGGACTCGTTCGATGAAGGAGCTCTTTGTGACATCACAAAACTTACATTCTACAACACCAGTCGATGGACTCTTAACCGAATCAAGGCACAGGCTACCGACAATAACGACCTCCTCTACGGGAATTTTGTCGAGTACCTGAACGGATACAGTGCCAACGTGAAGGACGTCCTCACGAATTTCGACTACTACAACAAGGCGAAAAGGCTGGCGGACAATGACCGTCTTCTTTCAATCATCGAGAAGATTACGGACCCGAACATCAACCTTACAGACAGAGAAGCAAAGAACCCAGACGGACTTATCCTTCCTCCGCTCTCAAACATTGCCATGGGAACCATCTTCGAGGAACTTCTCAGGAGGTTCAATGAGGAGAACAACGAGGAAACTGGTGCGCACTTCACTCCAAGAGATGCCATTGCCCTTCTCGCCCGTCTCGTCTTCGAGCCGGTAAAGGACAATCTGCCAAAGACCATTTCCCTCTACGATCCTGCAGAGGGTTCTGGCGGAATGCTCACCGAGGGACGTGACTATCTCCTGTCAATCGGAGTGAAAGACTCAGCCATCCAGCTTTATGGAACAGAAATCAACCCGGAGACATACGCAATCTGCAAGGCCGATCTCATCATCAAGGGTGTCGATCCTGCCGGTATGCATCTGGGCAATACTATCACCGAGGATCATTTCGGAGGCAAGACATTCGGATATTGCATCACGAATCCTCCATATGGCAAGTCATGGAAGGTAGATAAGGAAAAGATTTATCATGACGGGGCACTTATAGACCACAGATACGAGCTTCCTCTTAAGAACTTCAGAGGAGACGTGGAGGAACTAGACTGTACTCCAAGGACAAGTGATGGGCAGATGCTGTTCACCATTGAGGAAGTCCGCAAGATGAAGCCTCTCGAGTACCAGCCTCAGGGATCACGTATTGCCAGTGTTCACAACGGTTCTTCGTTGTTCACCGGTGATGCAGGACAGGGAGAGAGTAACATCCGCAGGTATGTAATCGAGAATGACTTTGTGGACGCGATCATCCAGCTGCCGAACAATATCTTCTACAATACCGGTATCGCAACCTACGTATGGCTGTTTACAAACAAGAAGGCCGGGAACCGCAAGGGCAAAGTCCAGCTGATTGACGCCAGCCAGGCATTTGAGAAGCTTCGCAAGAATCAAGGTTCAAGGAACTGCACCATCACTCCTGAGTATGCGGAGATGATCGTCAAGACCTATATGGAGTTTGAAGAAAGAGAGGCCACCGCAGATTTTCCTATCACAAGTAAAGTGTTCAACAATGATGATTTCCGGTACCATGCCGTAACCATCGAACGTCCGCTGAGACTGAAGGCCCAGTTCTCCGCCTTGAAGGCAGACGAACTGCTGTATGACACAAAGGATATCGACTTCTCGAAGTACCTGTTCCAGACTTACGGCAATCAGGTCTTTGAAGGACTTACTGCGTACATCCAGGACATCAAGGACTATCTCCAGGAAAACGAGATCAAGAAAACTGACAAACAGCTGAACAGTCTTATTGACGCTGCAAAGTGGAGAGACCGCAAATCACTCATGGAGTGTGCTCAGAAACTTATGCATTCTATAGGCACAGATGTGTACATGGACTATAATGAATTTGCCGACAAAGTTTCAGCTGCAAACAAGTCTCTTGGTCTGAAACTGTCTGCCGGTCAGCTAAAGACTATCTGCAGAGCGATGTCTGTAACCGACCCTGCAGCCGCGCCTGTAATAAAGAAGGAAGTGAAGTTCGGTTCTAAGGAAGTGGATGAGCTCACAACCGTGTATGGGGTAGACGATAAGAATCTTGGAGACTATGGTCTGTATGCAAAAGACAAGAAATTCATCATCTATGAGCCTGATTCAAATCTTCGCGATGGTGAGAAGATACCTGTCGTCGAAGATATATACGAGTACTTCCTCCGCGAGGTGCGTCCTTATGTAGAAGATGCCTGGATTGACCTGCCATCTACTAAGATTGGATGTGAGATTTCATTCAACAAGTACTTCTATAAGCCAGCCGCACTCCGTACCCTCGAAGAGAATCAATCAGACATTGTGGCGCTAAACGAGCAAAGTAAAGGATTTATTCAGTCACTTCTCAATAAATAGGTCTATCAATGTCAAAGTATAAAGAATATAAAGATAGCGGTATCTGGTGGCTGGGAGAAATCCCAAGTCACTGGGACATTCGCAAATCAAAATATCTCTGGACAGAGATAGACGGAAGATCCGAGTTTGGGTCAGAGCAACTACTTTCTGTTTCCCAGTATGATGGTGTTAGAGAAGCAACTGAGGCATCTAGAAGCGAATCTCTGAAAGGCTATAAGATTGTTGATAAGGACGATCTAGTAATCAACATAATGCTAGCATGGTTAGGTGGTTTAGGCGTATCACAATATCATGGCATTGTAAGTCCAGCATACTGCGTATACAAACTCATAGGAAACAATAATCCAAGATATCTACATTACCTATATCGCACGCCACTTTATCTGGCAGAATTCGCCAGACATTCAACAGGAATTGTTCCATCTAGATGGAGAATGTACACTGACGACTTTGGTCAGGTTTTAACCATCCTCCCCCCCATTGAGGAGCAGGATGCGATGGTTGAATATCTTGATAAGGCCACTGCAAAGATTGACGAGGCTATTGACCAACAACAGAAAATGATTGATCTGCTAAATGAACGAAAACAGATTATCATTCAAAAGGCCGTAACCAAGGGACTTGACCTAAATGCCCCTATGAAGGATAGCGGAATCGAATGGATTGGTGATATCCCTAGCCATTGGCAGATGTTTAGGATACGATATAATTATTACTTGAAAGGAAGAATCGGATGGCAAGGACTAAAGGCGGACGAGTTTATCGACGCTGGACCGTATCTAGTAACAGGAACGGATTTCATAAATTGTAAAGTCAACTGGTCTACATGTTATCATATTAGTGAGAAAAGATATGATGAAGCCCCGGAGATCCATGTTAAGATTGGGGACCTGTTAATGACAAAAGATGGAACAGTAGGAAAAACTGCTTACATAGACGAATTGCCAGACAAAACGTCTTTGAATAGTCATCTGTTAATTATTCGTCCAAGGAAAAGTAATTACTGCGATAATAGATTTCTTCAATACTTAATTAATAGCCAAGTATTTAAAGACTTCACTAACATTTATTCAACAGGAAGTATTATGGCATCAATCTCACAAGATAAGTTTTGTGATTTCAGATTTCCTTTACCTCCGAGCGAGGAACAAAATGCCATCATAGAATTTCTTGACCACAATATCAGTGAAATCACCAATGCAATAAATAGTGTTCAAGAAGTAATTAAAAGACTTCAGGAACGTAAGCAGATAATAATCAACGAAGTCGTAACCGGAAAAGTAAAAATTTCATAGTCATGAATATTCCCGAAACCGATGAAAGGGCTTTTGAGAAACATATAGAACTCGCCCTTGTAGGAAGCACACTCGAGGATCGCGCTAAGGCCGGGACCAATAACATTGACGAACAGCATCCAGCTGATGACAAGTTCTATTGGGGCCAGCCAAAGGACATGGACAAGACACTTGCCCTGGACCTTCGCAGGCTTTGGTCATTCCTTAAAACCACTCAACAAAGCACCTTGGACAGCTACAAGGGTCGTAGCCTTCAGGATGCATTGCCAAAGCAACTCAGCAAGGCTATTGAGACACAGGGCATCATAGACGTTCTGCGCAAAGGTCTGGACGTGGATAACATTCATGTGACTTTATTCTACCCGAAGCCAACTGCTGCAGACAGTGCAGAGAGCCATCGACTCTACGCTCTCAACCAGTTCTCCGTTACCCGTCAGCAGACATTTTCTGTAACAAGACCCGGACTTGAACTTGACATGGTTCTCTACCTGAATGGCATCCCGCTTTTCACATTTGAGCTCAAGAATCCATGGACTCACCAGACAGCCAGGGTCAATGGCCAGAACCAGTACAAGAGCGATGAGCGCAATCCACGCGAGACCATCCTCAGGTTCGGTCGATGCCTGGCTCACTTCACCCTAGACAAGGATGAGATCTTCTTCACCACACGTCTTGCAGGAAAGGACACCTACTTCATGCCTTTCAACAAAGGGCTCGAGAATGGTGCTGGAGCAGGAAACCCTATAAACCCGAACGGCTTCAAGACATCGTACCTCTGGGAAGAGGTCCTTCAGAAAGATGTTCTCTCCGACATCATCATGAATTACGTCCTCTTTGACTACGGAGAGGCAAAGACACAGAAGAAGGTCCCACACATCATGAAGAATGCCCAGGTGCTCATCTTCCCTCGATACCATCAACTTGACGTTGTAAACAAGCTGGTCAAGGATGTGGACCATCTCGGTGTAGGCAAGACCTATCTGATTCAGCATTCCGCTGGATCCGGAAAGTCCAACTCCATTACATGGCTTGCATACAAGCTCATCAAGGAATGTCCGGCCACTATGGATGCAGTCAGAGCCAAGGCTCTTGATGCCCCATTGTACAACTCCGTCATAGTCGTGACTGACCGCAGGCTCCTCGACAAGCAGATCACAGACAATATCAAGGCATTCGGACAGTCAGACAAGGTCATTGCTCATGCGGACTCCTCTGCAGAGCTCAAGACTGCGATTGAGAATAACAAGCGAATCATCATAACTACGATTCAGAAGTTCCCGTTCATATGCGACACAATCCGTGACGTCAGCGACCACAACTTCGCAATCATCATTGACGAGGCGCACTCATCTCAGTCCGGCATCGCTGCCGACAAGATGAACGCAGCTGTTCAGAGAGCCGTCATCGAAGATGGCGAAGTGACCACAGACTCCATCATCATGGAGCTCATGCTTAGCCGCAAGATGTCATCGAACTGCTCATACTTCGCATTCACTGCAACGCCTAAGAAGGAAACTCTTGAACGCTTCGGAGTCCACAGGGATGACAACACCTTCCATCCGTTCCACCTCTACAGCATGAAGCAGGCAATCGATGAAGGGTTCATCCTTGATGTCCTCACAAACTATACGACATACAAGAGCTACTACGAGCTCATCAAGTCAACCGAAGAGAACCCGGAGTACGAGACTCAGCGTGCCCAGAAGCTCCTCAAGAAGGCTGTCGAGAGAGAGCCGAAGACAATCCGCGCAAAGGCAGAGCAGATGCTGGCGCACTTTGACGCGAACGTATACAGGAGCCATAAGCTCATGGGCAAGGCAAAGGCTATGGTGGTCACTCAGGACATCGAGTGCGCCATCAAGTATTACAACGCCCTGACCGACATAAAGAAGGAGAAGAACCTTCCATATGGGATAGTGATTGCATTCTCAGGAGAGAAGACGCTCAACGGCATTACCTACACGGAATCCGGCATCAACGGATTCCCGGAGACGAAGACCGCAGAGGAATTCAACAAGGACGATAACAGGATTCTTGTCGTTGCCAACAAATACCTCACCGGCTTTGACCAGCCTAAGCTCACAGCGATGTACATTGACAAGCCTCTTGCAGGAGTGCTTGCAGTGCAGGCTCTCTCACGTCTTAACAGGGCAGCACCTTCCCTCGGAAAACGCAGTGAGGACCTTTTCATCCTCGATTTCTTCAATAAGATTGACGACATAAAGGGGGCGTTCGATCCATTCTATACGTCCACTGCGTTATCGGAGCCAACGGACGTTAACATCCTGCATGAGCTGAGATCGACAATTCTCTCGGTAGGTGTCTTCGATCAGGAAGAAGTGGACGAGTTCGCGGAACTCTACTTCAGGGGTGAACCGGCTTCGCTCTGGACTCCGATCATAGATGTCGCAGCTCACCGTTTCAACGATGAGATCGAGTGGCCGGAGGATGGAAAGCCAGACTTCAAGATCAAGTGCAAGCAGTTTGTAAAGATATATACCAAGGTAGCCGCGATCATGTCCTTCGAGATGAAGGAGTGGGAGAAGCTGTTCTGGTATCTCAGATTCCTTATCCCTGGTCTTCATGTTGACGTACCTGGACGTGATACGCTGAAGGATCTTCTTGACAATGTTGACCTGAACACATATGGTCTCCGCAGAACCGCACTCAATCAGACCGTTGAGTTGGATGATTCGGAAACAGTTGTCGACCCTAACAAGGCAGCCATGGCCGGAGCCGGTGGAGACGAAATCGAATATGACTTCCTCGAGGAGATCGTCCGGATGTTCAACGATACACACTTCAAGGGATGGGAAGCCACCCCAGATGACCAAAAGGCCAAACTCATCAGCATAGTCACCGCCATCGCACAGGATCCTGATTACAACAACCTCGTTGTTGGCAATCCAGACCCTGATGCCGTAGAGAACACCCTGAATTCGATCATCGACAGGATCATCCGCATAAAGCGAACCGGAGACATGTCCCTTTACAAGCAGTATCAGCAGAATGAGGACTTCAAGTCGCAGATGAGACATGTACTCACCAGGATGCTCAACTCCCTCGGCTCGACTCCTGAGCAGACACTCATGAACGGTGTCGGATTCACTCACACCGAGCCACAGTCAATACTTTCAGGAGCTGTCACCGCCGCAACCCATTCAATTCCTGAAGGAATGGAGGGTGTAAGATGCGTCAGGAAGAAACCTGAATGGAAGAACGTGGCCCTGGCTGTAAAACAACCATGGGCTACACTCCTGTGTGCCGGAATAAAGGACGTGGAGAACAGAAGCTGGCAGACAGACTACAGAGGAAGGCTCTATATCGTTGCAAGCTCTACAACTGTCAACGGATACTTTGATGAAGGAATCATTCCACAGCAGATTATGGATGCAGTAGCAGAAGCACAGGCAAAGGGCATCATCGGAGACATACATACATTCCCGACAAGCGATGTCATAGGATATGTGGATGTCGATGACTGCACGGGAGAGCATGTCGACTCAATCTGGAGCGGAGGCTCACTCATAGAGGGCAACATAAACTGGAAAGTGAAGAACGCGCATATCTTTGAAACGCCTCTTCTTCCTGGATACAAGGCCAAGCTCAATCTCTTTGAGATCCCAGAAATCAACGAGGACTCACTTCCTCCGACACTGCCAACTAACACTGCCGAATAACAATGGAACAGCCAAGAGTAGAACGCACGCTCAGATTGATGCGATTGATGTCAGGTAACGTATACCTGACAGTGGATGAGCTTGCAAGAAGACTTGACACCTCTAAACGCAGCATCTACCGCTACATTGACACCTTCAAGGAGTGCGGCTTCGCTGTAGAGAGGATCGGAGAGTCGATGTACCGACTGATCAGCATGCCTCCTGGATACAAGGACCTCAAGAAGCTCGTGTACTTCTCGGAGGAGGAGGCCCGTGTCCTCACCAACCTCATAGAGAGTCTGGATGAGACCAACACGCTCAAGAGCAACCTCTACAAGAAGCTCTGTGCCGTATGCGACACGAAGAGCCTCCAGGAATACTCCGGCACGTCCAAGAACGCAGCCAACGTGCAGGCGCTCGGCAACGCAATGAGGGAAGGCCGCAAGGTCATGCTCAAAGACTATGCGTCCGCATCGTCATCCACCGTCAGGGACAGGCTCGTAGAACCGTTCGAGTTCACAAACAACCATATCGATGTGTGGTGCTACGACTGCGAGCACGATGACGTGAGACTCTTCAAGATCGCGCGCATCGGCTGGGTAGACATACTCCCGGATGAATGGAACAACGAAGACAAGCACGTCAAGGGCTTCCTTGACACATTCCGCATGCAGGGAAAGACTCAGACTCATGTCAGGATGGAGCTCACGCTGCGTGCCAAGAACCTCCTCTGCGAGGAGTTCCCGCTCGCCATCCCGGACATTTCCGAGGAGGACGGGAAGTATATCCTAGACACGATGGTGAGCAAGATGGAAGGTGTCGGCAGGTTCGTGATAGGACTCGCCAAGGATGTGAAAATCATCGACTCCCCAGAGCTGGTGGAATACATCAGATCATACAGACAGCACATAGAATCAATCTGATAATATCATGGCGGTGTCTCTCTTCACACAGTTCTGCGAATACGTGGACAAGACCATTTTCCCGAAGGAGAATGGAGGAGAGACCGTTGCCTTCATCGTTGACCAGGCATTCATCGATGACTTCTGCAAGAAGTTCGACACCTCAGAGGCGATGCTCCTGAGGGAGGTGAGATGGAACCTGAACAGAACACAGTATCCCAGCCACCTGCACATCAAGGGCATACTCGCGATACAGCTCTATGCCGCAACAAAGAGGGAGGACTCCGGAGGAATTACCGAGAAGAACTACCGAGACAGGCTCAGCCAGGTTCTTGACTGGGACATAAAGGACCTTCAGTCATGGATGACCGACAACCAGGAGACCTTCTGGTCAAGGCTGTACTCCTGGTGCGACCAGAACGACCTAAGGATCGCCAAGTGCCGGCCAAAGACCGGTGCTGGACGATACGTACAGTTCCCTGTCCAGCAGGCAGCACGAGTATTCACCCAGAAGGACCTCAAGGCTATCGCCTATCATTTCGTACAGAAGAAGCTGCAGCCAAATGAGGACATCTCAGAAAGCGACTTCTGGAGGATCATGGGCAGAAGCCGCCTCCCCTACTATGTCCACACGAACCACGGCAGAAGGCTCGTGGAAGTGAAGGACTACCTCGATGATGCCTATACCCAGGTCTATAACTACTTCCTCAGATGGGATGGAGACTATCTTGACATTGACCGGAACAGATCCGCCAGAGTGGCAAGCGAGCAGCACTTCCTGTATCTGTCGGAAGAGGGATTCCTCGATGTAAGGGACAAGGACATGAGACTAGAGAAGCACATCGGATGGGATTCTCTCACACTCTCCAGCCTGGGGTCAGCATATACCTTCAAGAGGAGCCAATGGATGCTCTTCCGCAGGAACGATGACTACGATGGGTACTGGGAGGAGACAAGATATCTGGAGCAGAGGGAGGAAGACGGACGAACGGTATATGAGGACGGAATGGCAGTGGTCTTCACAGGCCGAAACGCTGTTTACAGCCAAACATACACAGACCCATTCTCCGGCATGATTCCGGTGTTCTCGGGCAGGGGGATCAAGATATACAGGTTTCATTACTCACATAGCCTCGCATACCTGTACACCGAGAAGCGGTTCTTCGAACTAGAGGGAGGGCTCAAGGTCGGAAGGATGCAGTATCTCCCCGGTGGCGCACCGATTCTGACCATGTCCAGGGACAGCAGGTTCTGGATAGACGGAGAGGCACCTGCAACCAAAGCAAAGGACGGCCGTCTCAACCTTAACTTTCTCCCGGCCGGGACACATGACATCAAGTTCCCTGGGTTCAAGAAGCTGGAATTTGCCATCATCAGTCCTGAGGTGAACGCACCTGCATGGGACGAATCCTACAACAGATGGACCTTCTCCGCCAAGGAGAAGGAATGGCTGACTGCACGGTCAGAGGAAGGGGTAGTTGGACTGGACTACTCGATGTTCAAGTTCAGGAAGAGAGCTGAACACGGAGAAAATATACTGACGCGCTGGGCCGACATGCACCTTACGGGCAGACGGGACGGCAGCGACAGCAACATAGCACTAAGAATACTTAGCAATCAATAGATATGGTTACATTGGATCACACCAGATATGATGTCGTAGGCATCGTCACCCAGATGGGACTGTCCCAGAATGCCCAGATCATGGGCATCGGACTGTCAGACCGTGAGACCGGTGAGTTCATCCCGGTACTGCCGGTCGACAGGAACAAAGTGTTCCCGACCCGAGGGAATGTCTTTGCGTATGACTTCCTTAAGCACAACCCTCAATGGGAGAATGAATGCGTATGCCTGTGCGTCAAGCCAAACAACAACCAGAACATCATCAACGGGGAGGACTATGTCTGGGACTGGAAGGATGACCCATATATCTATGCTGATAGGTTAAAGAAGCTCAGAACTCCGCTGAGCGAGGACGGAGGGATTAACAACGACATCCTCAAGAAGGAGGGGCTCCTTCCATGCGAGGAGGTCACATACTTCATGAGCGGGGACATCATCTACAGGCTCGACCCTGGAGCGAGGCTCCTTCCGTTCTGGAAGGTCTCGGACGTGTCGTCCTCACTGCTTGTATGCAACGGCATTACCTACCTCTTCGATGACCTTGTGGAGAAAGAAGCCGGAAAACTCGACCTTACCTCTGACGAGCAGATCATCGAATGGTACAAGAAGAACATACTGCGAAAGGAGTGGGGAACGATCTACGAGGCAAAGGACTTCAAGTCTGTTGATTCGCTTGTGACCGCTGAACTTCAGAAACTCAGAGTGCCTTCGAACGTATACAACAGCAGGCTGAACCGTATTCTCACTCTCAGTGCCAACATCTCGATGACCTTCGAGGAGCTTGAGGACATAGCTACCGCACCATGGTTCAAAGATACGATCCTTGACACGATGGACAGGTTTGCAGAGCTCTACATAGAAAAGGTCAATAAGGACCATGAGGAAGAGATAGCCAAGATCAACTCCAAACACGAGAAAAGGCTGAATGACCTTGACACACAGTACAGGTTAGACCTAGAGCTTCTCCGTGTCCAGAAAGATGACAAGGTTAAGGAGCTGAAGGAGCTTGAAGACAAGATCAAGACCGAGGAGGAAAGGCTGGGCAAGAAAGTCGAGAGCCTCCGCAAGGAGGTCTCAACACTCGAGGAGAGCGTACAGGAGAAGACAAAGGCCCTCGAGAGCCTTGACGCCCGCAAGGAGTCCATCATCGCGGATTTCAGCGTGGTCAAGGAAGTCCTTGCATGCGGCACAGCCTCAGAGGCTCCCAAGCCTAAGGATTCCGTCACGGTGAATGAGTTCGACCAGAAGAACGAAAGGGACTTCCCTACCGCAGGACCATACAAGAAGAACATCGATTCACTCCTTATGAAGTACAGGGCCGGGAAGGTGTCGTCCGATGAGATCGTCACAGTGCTCGCAACACACAACGTGGTGCTGTTCCCGGACAGCGAGACACTCCTTGCCACAATGCAGGCCACGAGACGATGCCGTTATGTAGTGTCATACGTCGGAGTGGACTGGAAGTCGTTCGATGACCTTAGAGATTCCGGACTCTCTGCCATCGTTGCCGAGGCGCTCGAGAATCCGGACATGATCCATTTCCTCGTCCTGAGGAACATCAACATGTCATACATCCCATGCTACCTGCAGCCAGTCCTTGACATGCAGAACGGACTCGCCCAGTATTTCCCGGGCACAGGCATAGGATTCCCTGAGAACCTGAGGATACTCTGCACCAGGAGCAAGGACACGGTGATCCCGGTCTCAGTGTCATCCCTCGAGGGAATCGGATGCATCACGCCTTCGGAAGAGAGGCATGCCGGGACAGGAAGCATAGCTGAAGGCTACCTGCCTGTCAGCGTCTTCTCCGACCTTCCGGTAGATGACCTCTATGAGAATACGGATGCCATAGATTCGTACATAGATGAGTAAGGGCAGCATTGACATAGCCAGGGAGCTTCTTCTCAGATGGATGGCATGCGGTGAAAGGAAACGCAGCTATGAGTCCATCAGGAAGAACTGCGAGTACCTCGACCAGGCCTACGGACTTGGTCTTGACGGCTATGCCATGTGGGTTCTCTTCCAACCGCTTTTCAGGACGGGCGTGGCCGAGTTCGCGGGCAAGGACTGCTACGCCTTAAGCCCAGCTGTCGCGATAGAGCGAGACGGACTCTTCATATACAACAGCACTCTTCCACAGAGGGAGAGCAACCGCACTCCGTTCACCGGCATCTTCCGGACCGAAAACAGCAAGGAGATTGAAGGCATGGCCATCGTGAACTTCGATGCCGAGACAGTGCTGCGCAGCTTCCCTTCCGTCAAGGACGTCACCGACTCCTTCCCCGTGTCGATCGAAGACCTGTCACATGCCGAATACTACCACTTCAGAGGGAAGAAGGGGCTTACGAAAAGACTGGATGACGGAGCGGTACGGTACTTCTGCATTCCTGAGACCCTATACCAGAGGGAGATCCCCGGCAGGTACGTCAACCCTGACGCATTCAGCATCGCATACTGCTACAGCAGGAGCATCAACGGAGAACCGACAGGGAAATACGACCCACACAGGAAGGTCCTCCGGATGAACTCATTCGGACTGCCTGCCTCGCTTGAGAGAATACTCTTCCTCGAATCTATGACCCGGGGCCATGTCCCGGAAGAGGCGCACGGATACAAGGCATACCCAGGGATAGGTCCTGGAGTGGTGAAACAGATGAACAGAATCCTTTGCAATACAATAGAAAATGAATAACCCTATACAGATATTCAACGATCTCTTCAAGGTATACTTGAAGTACATCAACAGCGGTCTCCCCTTCTTCCATGAGGAGTTCAACGCTGAGAGGAACGCCCTTCTGGAGGAGGCCGGCACGATATGCCAGCCTCCCATCATAGAGATGGTCCCCCGCTATCACGAAAAGGCCACCCTGGAGCAGTTCTGCCGCGATGAGCGGGTTTCGATGGATATCAACTCATTTGTGAACACCGGTCTCTTCGGGGGTAACATCCATGGAGAGAGGAAACTCTACGACCACCAGTACAAGGCCCTGAAGGATGCCTTCATCGACAGGAAGAACATAATCGTGACTACAGGAACCGGCTCGGGAAAGACCGAGTGCTTCCTGCTTCCTATCATCTCAGACCTGGTAACTGAATCTGCCAGCTGGACAGCGGACAGGCCACGTGCCATGAGGGCCATGATCCTGTATCCGCTCAATGCTCTTGCCGAAGACCAGATGATAAGGCTCCGCAAGGCTCTCAACAGCCGCAAGGATGACGGAACCGGAGCGCTCGACTGGCTCGATGCGAACCGAGACGGAAACCGGTTCTACTTCGGACGCTACACGGGAAGCACACCTGTCAGCGGAGACAAGGCGAAGGCGCAGTCAAAGCTCAGGGAGGAGAGGAAAGCCCTCCAGGAGGACTGGAAGGCAGCCAAGGAAGCCGCACAGGAGAACGGGGATACAGAACTCCTGTACCACGTACCTTGCATGGAGGAAGGCACTGCAGAGATGTGGGACAGGTTCTCAATGCAGGAGAACGCCCCGGACATCATGATCACCAACTACAGCATGCTGAACGTCATCCTCATGAGGGACATGGAGTCCCCTATCTTCGAGGATACAAGGCGATGGCTGCAGGAGGACAAATCCCACGTATTCCATCTGGTCATAGATGAGCTGCACTCATACAGAGGCACTGCCGGCACCGAGGTGGCATACCTGATACGCATACTGCTCGACAGGCTCGGTCTCACTCCCGACTCGCCTCAGGTCCAGTTCCTGGCATCGAGTGCCTCCATGGAGGAGTCCCAGCAGACCATGGACTACCTCAGCGAGTTCTTCGGTGTCGACCGGCAGACATTCTCTTCAGCCTTCAGCATAATCAGCAACCCGAAGGTGGATGCAGTGGCAAGGCCTTCCTTCCCGCTTCCATGGAGGGAGCTGATGGACTATGCCTCTTCAAAGGATGATGCTGCCTTCCTCTCGTCACTCTCGTGCATGTCATTCATGGAGGTCACCGAGAAGCACCACCTGGCCGACTGGTTGAAATACTGCCTCAGCACAGAGAAGGGGATCATCGCAAGAGGCATCGACAAGATGGCCGAGAAACTGGGCGAAGGGGAAGGAGACAGTCTTTCCGTCATCGGAGCCATGCTAAAGGTCCTGTGCCTTAGCGAACGTGGCGGAAGCTACGCGGCACCGATCAGGGCGCACTTCTTCTTCAGGAGCGTCAACGGACTATGGGCATGTTCATGCCCGGACTGCAATGAAGTCAGCGAAGGCAGCCGTTTCACAGGCCGCCACGTAGGAAGGTTCTACAAGAGACCGCGCACGATATGCGACTGTGGAAACAAGGTGCTGGAGGTCCTGCTCTGTGAGAACTGCGGAGAGATCTATATGGGAGGATATATCCAGGAGAAGGACGGACGCAAGTACATAACGATAGAGAAGCCTATTGCTGACAAGTTCACCAGCTACGGAGTCCTGTGGAAGGATGCGGACGGAGGAAGCCATGATGGATGGATAAGGGTCGACTACGATCCAGTGAACGGTGAATACCGCGAGAACCCGGACGGCAAGTACAGCCTCCATATACAGGAAAGCAAAAGCGACACCCTCTTTCCTAGCAAGTGCCCGCAGTGTGAGATCTCGTACAGGGTCCAGGACAGGAACAGCCTGACACCGATAAGAAAGCACGCGACCGGTCTCCAGAAGGTAAACCAGATCATGGCGGACGGGATGATAAGATCCATGAAGAGGTCCGGAGAAAGCAACACCAAGGTCGTTCTTTTCTCGGACAGCCGCCAGGCTGCGGCCAAGCTCTCGGCAGGAATCGAGCTTGACCACTACAGGGACGTGCTCCGCTGGGTCATCCTGAGAGCACTCAACAGCGACACCAACGATGCTGACTTCCTCAGGAAGGTCAGGTCAAAGAGAAGGAATGAGCTCACACCGGACGAGGTAGTCGAGTTCAGAAGACTGTCCGGAGAAAGAATCTACCGGTCCATCACCGACAAGATCAGGGACGAATGGGACGGTTGGGCAGACCCAGCCGACATCATAGCCCTCAATGCATATTTCGACAACATAGGAGGCGTACGCCTCGACAACATAGAGGACAGGGTGTTCTCCGCCATGGTGAAGGCCGGAATCAACCCTGCAGGTCCAAAGCCATCCGTTGCTCAGAACATCAACGGAGGCTCATGGGACGACCTCTTCGATTTCGAGTCCGGCAAGGCAAAGGCCGATCTCGGTGATGCCAGGACGAACTTCCTGGACAGGATCGTCAGGTCAAACAAGATTGAACAGCTTGCAAGCATCTTCGCGAACAAGAACAAGTCGTTCGAGGATCTGAGGCTCGGCTATCTGAAGCCGTCCGCCTCATGCGGAAGCGTCAGTGACGAGGAGGTGATATGCTCCGTAGTCCGCATCCTCGGTTCCAGGAGAAGGATCATGGGGCTTCCTATGAAGTTCCCACGCACGGACAGTTTCCCGCAGCAGGCCAAGGATTACGTAAAGGCTGCCTATGGACTGACAAGGAAGGCGGAGCTGGACGAGAAACTGGAGGAGATTAGGACATTCCTGCGCACGAACAGGATCGTCGATGGCCAGTTCATGGCCCTGAGCGGTGAAGGCCTCTCCTTCGCCAAGGCTAACCCTGGGGCACGCTACTGGGTATGCCCGGTCTGCAAGACCATCCACATGCATGGATCACATGGCATATGCATCAACTGCCATGCTCGTCTGGGAGACACATCGATCCTTACTCAGAGCGATGTCCTGGACCCTAACGACTACTATCTCACCCTCCTGAACTCGACAGATTCCATATACAGGCTGCACTGTGAGGAACTCACCGGGCAGACATCCAAGAGCGACTCACGCAGGCGCCAGAGGCTCTTCCAGGACATCTTCCTGAAGTCCGAGAACCCTGTGGTCGATGGCATAGACATGCTCAGCGTCACCACAACCATGGAGGCCGGAGTGGACATCGGCTCACTCTCAGTCGTCATGATGGGCAACGTGCCGCCTCAGAGGTTCAACTACCAGCAGAGGGTCGGACGTGCCGGAAGACGAGGGAACCCTCTCTCCATCGCACTCACCGTGGCCAGAGGATCGAGCCATGACCTGACGCATTTCTTCGAGACCGAGAGGATGGTGTCAGACACCCCGAAAGACCCGTATCTCGAGGTCAGGACAAAGGAAATAGCCGAAAGGATAATATATAAAGAGGTACTGTACTCCGCCATCGGATCAGGCACAGGCAGCAACGAGAGCGTCCATGGCAGTTTCGGATCCGTATCGGAATGGAAGACAAACGGACCTAAGGTGCACGAGTGGATACAGAACAACCCAGAGAAGATAGATCACATCATAGAGACGGTCACCAGAGGGACGGAGCTCACTGACGTCCAGAAAGAGGAGGTACGTGACTTCATCAAAGATGACCTGGTCGGAAGAATCTCTGCCGTGTGCGAGAGCACCGAGTTCACACAGGACATCCTCAGCGAGAGGCTGGCGAATGCCGGCATGCTCCCTATGTTCGGATTTCCGACCCGAACCAGGAACCTCTACCTGAGCAAGCCGGACAAGCTTCCTTGGGACGATGTCGTATCAAGGGACGTGGACATGGCTCTCAACTCGTTTGCACCGGGCCATGAGATCGTCAAGGACAAGAAGGTCTTCAAGGCGGTCGGCATTGTAGAGTACGAATACAATGCTTCACACTTGGTGACACCGAAGTTCAACTCGCTGAACAAGTACCCTAGGCCTCTGTGCAGGTGCAAGAGCTGCGGATTCTCCACCATCAGCTCGGACGAGGCCATCACGTCCTGTCCGGTCTGCGGAGAGGAGATGGAATCGGTAAAGATATGCTCACCTCTCGGATTCTGCGTGGACTACGACCGCACTGCTGAGGACTTCAACGGAAGCTTCGACTGGTACTCCCCTAACAGCGACATAAAGCTGGACTGCGAGGAGTATCTGACTGAATGCCCGCAGGTGAGGAATCTTACACTGAAGAACAACCAGATTCCGTCACAGGGACTGGTCCACCTCATAAACGACAACAACGGAGACCTGTACAGGCTTGGGAAGAATGCAGACGGAATATATGTATCCAGAAACGCATATACGGAAGAGGAGTCATCAAGGCTCGACCTCAGCTTCGAGAGCGACTACGCGTTCGTCTCATCAAAGAGCACCGGAGTCCTGACCTTGTCCATCAAGGAGATCCGCGAGGATATCTGTCTGGATCCGATCAGGGAGCACAACGCCAACAGCCATGCGGTGCGTGCAGCATTCCTGTCATGGGGATATCTGGTGAGGAAATCTATCTCCAGCTTCCTGGACATCGATGCGTCCGAGCTGACAGTAGGCTATTTCATTTCCCCTGCCACACACAGGGCCGAGGTGTTCCTGGTTGAAAGGCTTGAGAACGGAGCGGGATACTGCAATTTCCTCAGCGGAAGAAGATACGGAGACATCCCTCTCAAGGCGATTGTCGAGCCGCTCACGAAAGGAGGAACCATATATGACCTTCTCTGTGAGGAGAAGCACATGAACGAGTGCACATCCTCATGCTACGACTGCATCAGGGACTTCTCCAACCAGAGTCTTCACGCTGTGCTTGACTGGAGGCTGGGACTGGACCTCGCAAGGCTCGCGGATGACCCGGCAGCAGAGATAGGGTTCAACGTTGAATACTGGAAGGGGTATATCTCCACCACCATCCTGAACATCCTCAAGCTTCAGGGCTATACCGCATCCTTCAGGAACGGACTTGTCACAGGAACTGACCAGTCAGGAAGAAGGTACTGCATCGTACACCCGCTGTGGTCCAGAAAGCATGTGAAGGAGATCATCGATGGTATGACCGGAATAGTGCAGCCAATCTCAATATTTGACATATCAAAGCTGAAATAGTATTTGAACGAACATACCATTCGCTCAAATGCGCCATATTTGTTGCAGAAACAACAAAACAGAAGAAATCATGACACTACAGGAACTCGAAAGACAGTATAAGACGACAGGTGCAGAGAACATCAACGAACTCATCTGGGCGATACGCTCATGCGTGAAGCAGGGAAGCATCCCGACCCTCCAGATGATGGGATTCCTGAACAAGGTCATCTCGTCCTACTCTGAGAAGGCCCGGATGCTCTGTGACGCCACCCTCCCGATGGACGAGTCATCATCGGCCGAGCTTCTCTGTCATGGAAAGATACTTGCGGCAAACATCCTGCTCCTCCAGCAGACCCGATCCTACAGGGACCTGGCGGAGAAGATGCTCCTGCTCCTTCAGTGGAGCGCATGCCTCAATTCCAACAAGGAGGACCTCACCGGCCTTGCCGTGAAGTGCATGAGCTACCAGTGCACGGAGCCCGGATTCACCTGGGACACCATCAAGAACGCCATATCGCTCAGCTTCATCGTATTCCACATCACCAGCAACGGCAAGTTCTCCAAGACACCCCTTCCGTCTCTCATCTACAACGGGAAAGGATCCGCATGTCTTGAGAACGGAGAGCTTCACATATCCTCGTGCATGGACTGGCGCAGTGGTGCCAAGGCCTGGGAGCTCAGTGGAGCGGGCATCAGTGTACATACGAGGAACTCGCGAGAGGAGAAGCTCAAGGCCTCATGCATCGACAATGCTGCGCAGCTTTCCGAGTTCGCGAAGGGATTCACCGCAACGCAGGCATCCATCGGCACTCAGGGCAACTCCTTGGTCAAGGAGGCCAAGGTCGGTGGTACCGTCACACTCATGTGCCATGAGATCCGCGAGGAGGAGGACGGAGGCCTGAGCATCGATGCCATGCCTATGTACTCAAGCCTTGAGAAGGTAGGCACGGTACTCAACGAGGAGCTGCTGAAGGGCATCTGGACAGAGGACCTTCTACGATACGTGTACGAAGGCGACTGCATCAAGGACGCTGAACTGGTGGACGACAAGGGCAAGCCTGCCTTCTCCATCCGGAAGGCATACCTTGACTTCTCCAGGAAGGCCGCGGAGGAGGACCTCCGCAGGAATACCGTCTTCGAGGCGGTGGCCATCTGCGTCAACGAGGACATCCAGAGGATCAACTGGATGACAGCCGGGGGCTACGGTGCCATCTCCCTCATGATGGACGGCATCAAGGAAGGCAGCAAGGCGGTCCTCACAGTCAAGAACGTGCAGTCGAACGGATACTACATCAATGTGGAGTCTCCGAAATACGGATACGAACAGATCGACAGACGCTTCGATGAAGAGCAGGTGCTCACGAGGTTCCTCACCACCGAGGCTAAGGTATGGGAGGAGGTCAGCGCTGCCGCCGAGAAGACGCCTGAAGAGAAGGCATCCAAGCTGGCCATGCTCACGGCACTCGCCAGGGTGATGTTCCACAGCAAGGCCCAGCCGATTCTCGAGAGATACCGACTGGTCCTCTCTTCCCTTTTCCTGTCAACCTGCATCGAGGACATGGCAGGTATGGCCATGGCAGGAGCTGAGGCATCATATCTGGGAAAGATCATAGCGTTCGCACAGGGCGCTGACATACGGGCCTACGACCTTCCGGCATCCATGACGGAGGAGAGGAAGGGCATACTCGAGTGCCTTGCACTCTTCAGCAAGGGTACGCTGAAGGACTTCTCCCCTCTCCTGTGCCATGACGGCATCACAGGGGACATCGCATCACTGCTTGCAGGAAAGGCCATATCCGGGAAGTTCTCCGATGATGTGAAGACTGACAGCGACACCGTCAGGAAGAAGATCTGCACACTCCTTGGGGTTTCAGACAGCTTCATCTCCTCACAGAAGAAGGCCACCGGGAAATACGGACAGACCGAGAGCAGCAACCTCGAGTTTAAGTCATCGTACGTGTTCAGCAACTATGACGGAGAGCCCGATCTCGTCCGCCAGGGCCGCGGCCAGGTGTTCGAGGCGGTCTGCGGACTGCTCAACCGTGACGGAGGAACCGTGTACATCGGAGTCAATGACGAAGGTGACCCTATCCTCTCGGAGAACAGCGGCATCAAGGGTGACATCGCATGGTTCCGCGCCAACTTCCCTACCGTCCTCGCCAAGAGGATGCGCCAGCTCGGGCACGGCATCCCTAACCCCGACACCATCGAGCACTATGCGCTCTTCCTCAGCCAGGAGAAGAAGCTCTACTTCAAGGACAGCGTGCTCGACAAGATAGACATCGAGCCTACGGAGGACGGTGACGCAATCAGGATCACCGTGAAGCCTTCACTCTACGAGATCGCCTATCTCTACGAGGACGAGACACACACCAGGGGCATCGCCTACAGGCGAGACGCAGGAAGCACCCTGCCGATGACCGAGAAGCAGAAGCAGGAGAGACTCATGGACCAGAAGCAGATCAGCAAGGAGGTCCGCTTCGCGGTAATCCTGCAGCAGGCATGCGACCAGCAGCGCAAGGTCATTCTCAAGGGCTACCACAGCGGCAACAGCGGGGAGGTCCGCGACCGACTCGTGGTTCCCATCAACCTCTTCTACAACGATGAGAACGTGCTCTGCTACGACCTCGAGGCTCACTGCGAGAAGCAGTTCAGGCTTGCCCGAATCACAGACATCGACACGGACGTGCCAAGCCCTTCATACGCCCATGACTTCAAGCCGAAGACCGCGGACGTATTCCGCTGGATAGGTGACGATACATACCATATAAAGGTCAGGATGGAGGTCGGTGCCTACAACTACCTCCTCGAGGAATACTCGACTGCCAAGGACCTTCCATCCAAGGAGCTGTACCAGGATGCAGACGGGAAGTGGATACTCGACACTCACCTTCACGGCCTTGGAGCGATCCGCAGATTCTACCTCGGCCTTGCGGACAAGATGGAGATACTCCCTACCGAGGACTCAGAGAAGCTTATGGAGGAGCTCAGGAGATACTCCGAGAAACACATGACATTCATAACTAAACAATAACTTTTCATGGGACTGTTCGACAGTATATTCAAGAAGAAGTCTGCACAAAAGCAGGCACCGCAGGCATCACAGCCGGCTCCGGCACGGAAGCCAGCTCCCGCGGCCAAGCCTGCCGCTGAAGAAGCGAAACGAGAGATCACCAACATGATCGTCAAGGACATACTTGACGGGAAGTGGGCACATGCCAACTTCGGACCGTGCCTCATACACCTGCTGACAACCTCAGACGGGGGCTTCATCTCCCAGCTGACAGGGAATGCCGATGTAAGAAGCTCCCTCGGCAGGTTCCTTGGCATCGAGGGCTCACCGTCCGACATCATGTTCGAGAGACTGACGGACATGTACAGCCATGGCGAGGGATTCTCCTTCCGCATCGACACCAAGGAAGGACAGCCTGCGGGAATCTTCTCCGTGAAGTTCAGGCGCGAAGGCGGCAAGGTGACAGGAGACCTCTATGTCGGGATCATGCCGTCACTCAGAGGCCGCAAGTGTGCTGTGGCACCAGTCACAGTGATGTCCGGACTGCTCACCGGATCATATCTGGATTCTCTCAATGCTGACCTTTCACTGACCGTAGACAAGAGAACCATGGCATCCATCCTCGACAATGCGGGATACTCCGCCAATCCAGGATCAGAAGTCTGGTCAGTCAGCCTTTCATCCAACAGGATGGTGTACTTCAGGGAGGCTCAGCACTGCGCGTCAAGGAAGGACTACAGGGGCGCCATCGAGGCCTACAACAAGGCTCTCAAGTCCCCTGCCACAGGACATCAGATATCCGATGCCCAGATCTATTCCAACATTGGCATGAGCTATTCCGAGCTCGAGCAGTACGCAACAGCCTACAAATGTCTGAAGAAGGCTGAATCGCTCGGGCTTCACAACCCACAGATCACCCAGGAGCTGGGATGGCTCGAGAGCCACAGGCATCTCTGGTAGTTCCATGAACATCCAGTTCGTAAAGGAGAAGTACCTTTGCGACATCTGAGGGGGAGATGGCCATCAGGCCGAGGACAAACCCTGTCAGACATAAACAAAGATACGGTGCAGATTGGGTTCGCCCAGGAATCTGTATCTTTGCAACAAGAGAAAAACAAGGTCTTTGAAATACTGCACGGTCAAGATTTTGACTTTTGTCCGTCACACTTGATGGGCTAAGCCCCGGTCCGTCCGGGGCCCGAAGGTTTCAGCGTCATTCTGAGATATAACTGATATCTGCGATCTCAGCTATATCCTTATTAAGATTATGGAATCTATATATATGGTAATAATAGTAATTACTTAAAGTTACTCTGTAACTTATAGAAATATAAGTGAACTTATGTTTCATATACAAGGAAAACAGAAACCGTGCAGTATTCGGACCTTTATTATATAGGAAGACAACACGTACATGACACCCGAATCAATCCGCAGCTTCATCCCGAAGATCAGTTCCAATCTGGATCTGCTGACCTTGCTCAACAAGGTCAAGAGGGACCTGTACGGAGAGAAGTGCCATGACTTCAGCCTGAAGGTGATGACCTACTACTGCAATCCTGCAAGGGCATCAAAAGGCTACAAGAAGTTCAAGATTCCAAAGAAATCAGGTGGCTTCAGGGAGATTGCCGCTCCCCAGAAGAGTCTTCTCATGATTCAGGAATGTCTCAATGTCATCTTCCAGGCTCTCTACGAGCCGTCCGCCATCGCCACGGGCTTTCTTCCGGGAAAATCGGTCGTGGACAACGCCTCCAGGCATGTCGGCATGAACTACGTGTTCAACACCGACATCAAGGACTTCTTCCCAAGCATCGGCAAGGGCAGAATATACAAGATGCTCCTCCTCAAGCGCTACGGCTTCAAGCCGGAGATCGCCCTCACCGTGGCGGGTCTATGCTGCATGAAGGTCGTGAAGAAAGACCCGGAGAGTGGAAAAAGGACCGTGGACTACGTGCTCCTGCAGGGATCGCCTGCCTCCCCTATCCTCACTAACATGATCTGTCAGAACCTTGACAGGAGGCTGAACGGGCTAGCAAAGAGGTTCAATGTGAACTGCTCGCGCTATGCGGATGACATAACGTTCAGCAGCTCGCACAACGTCTACGCCAAGGACGGTGAGTTCCGCGAGGAGCTCAGGAGGATCCTGGAGGACCAAGGATTCGCCATGAACGAGCTGAAGACGCGCCTTCAGAGAAGAAGCGAGCGTCAGGAGGTCACAGGCGTCATCGTAAGCGACCGTGTCAACGTGAACCGCCAGTACGTCCACGACCTGCAGTCGATACTGTTCATCTGGGAGAAGTACGGCTATGAAACGGCATTCGCGAGGTTCTCAAGGTACTACCGACTGACCAGGCCCAACAACCACTTCGGAGGCAAGGACTTCATGAGGAACGTCATTCACGGCAAGCTCATGTACATGAAGATGGTCAAGGGAGAGGACGACCCTGTCTACCAGAGGCTGCTCGCACGTCTGTCAGCCCTGTGTCCACCTGAGAGCAGCAACAGGAAGGAGGCGGGCATCTGCGAACTTGCATACACCATCGAGAAGTTCGAGAAGCAGTATGAGACGACCGTGGACTTCAAGAAGGCCGGGGAGCAGTCAAAAACTCCGGGAAAGCTGTTCGCGACCAGCCGGTTCAACGGCAGAAACATATACATCGTCATCAGCAAGAACTGTCAGGAGGCCATAGAGAAGCTTCTTGACGGAACGGATGAAGCGGCATCTGAGAAGATCCGCAAGAAGTTCTTCATGGTGATGAAGAGACGCAAGAACGGCAACCCTTACTGGGTCATCATGAAGTCCAACCCTAAGACGGCAGCGGCAATAAAGAGCTCGGTAAAGGAGATCTCTCTGGACGACCTGTTCGCAGCGGCACAGGAGACATCTGCAGTGGAAGCGGATGTCAAGGTCGAAGCAACCAACCAGGCAGGAGACGAAGCCCCGGCAAAGGGCGGCAGCACACCGGATACACAGTCAATTGACGCGGTACTCTCGCAGTTCCTCGACAGCAACTATGACCTAAGCATTTTGGAGCAATTGGACAAGACAAGAAACAGCTAGAGCATCTGCTCAGCTTCGTAAGCGCAGTATACAATGACCCCGACAACAAGGAATTTGCTGCCGGGATCCTGGCCATGATAAAGAAGGACCTCCAGGGAAACAAGGCATCCTGGTCAGGGAAGATCGATGAGATATACGAGTACTGCCTGAAAAAGAACCTTCACGAGCAAGCGGAAGACCTGTATAAGGACTTTCCGCTAGTGTCCATCCGTACGACTCTCATCGAGGATTATGTACGCATGGAGGAGGCTAGGCGCAGGAACGACTTCGATGAGTTCGGCCTGCATCTGTACCAGCAGATCGAGGCGATCGTGAACACCCTCTCAAAAGATGAAGGATTGTCTGCCATTGTCGGTAAGATGATGCTTCAGCCGGCCTGCATAAGGACCTTTGAGTTTGTCGAAGGAGAGAATGGTAAGAAGGAGAAGAGAAACTACACATCGGAGGAACTGACCCCTACCAAGAGAGTAGGGAAGCTCACGGTGGCAGAGATGGTGCTCATCATGGGAGAAGACCAGGAGCGAAACGCTGCGAAGA